>Ga0210005_1001071_pt1 | contig 18637 bp, 26 predicted proteins | sample CryGey02umfilter_3_FD_183961 | JGI IMG/M metagenome (GOLD analysis project Ga0210005, IMG submission 183961) | Groundwater microbial communities from aquifer in Utah, USA - Crystal Geyser 4/9/14 0.2 um filter (SPAdes) (version 3) | ecosystem: Environmental > Aquatic > Deep subsurface >... | reverse complement strand
TCATCCGTTGATGACTTAAAAATCTAACCTTAAAAATTAGATATACGCAAAAAACCACACCTCGATGTGGTTTTTTGTTAAAACGCATTTGTCATTGCGAGGAGCGCAAGCGACGAAGCAATCTCACGTATGACTACTTTCCACATAGTTACAATCTTCCCCCGCATTTTTGACTCTTATATTAATGAAAGTATTCTTAAGCGCGCGCTAAAAAATAATTTAATTAAAATAAAAATCCATAATTTGCGCGACTGGACATCCGACAAGCATAAAACTGTGGACGACTCCCCGTTCGGCGGCGGCGCCGGCCTGGTCATGAAAGTCGAACCCATCTTTAAAGCGCTCAATTCCCCCTTGATAAAGGGGGCTAGGGGGATTAAATCCAAAACCATTCTCCTTTCGGCAAAAGGCAAAACTTGGAACCAGGCATTGGCAAAATCGCACGCCAAATTAAAAAATATTATTCTTATCTGCGGCCGCTATGAAGGCGTGGACGAGCGCGTTAAAAAATTTATTAACGAAGAAATTTCAGTAGGCGATTATATCTTAACCGGCGGCGAAATCGGCGCGCTGGCAATTATTGATTCCATCACCAGGCTTTTGCCCGGCGCTTTAGGCAACGCGGATAGCGCCAAGCACGAATCACATGCTACGCCCGGAGTCTTGGAGCACCCGCATTACACCCGCCCGGAAGTCTTCGAATATACCCCCTTGATAAAGGGGGCTAGGGGGATTAAAAAACTTCGCGTGCCCAGAATATTATTATCCGGCAATCATAAAAAAATCGCTGCCTGGCGCGCCAAAAAATCAAAACGCATTTCCTCCTTGATAAAGGGGGACTAGGGGGATTTGTATTTTGTCATCGCGGGCGAGCTTGTCCTGTGCTTGACACAGGAACCCGCAATCCATTTCCCTCATTCTTGTTTCTCCGTCATTCCTGCGCAGGCAGGAATCCAGAAGCATTTCGGCGGATTTTTCATCTTGATTTTTCCCGCATTTTATGATAAAATTACTGTATAAATAAAATTTATGAATTTCAGACAATCTCTTTTTTGGGATGTTGACCCAAAAACTATAAACATAAAAAAACACGCGGCCTATATTATTGAAAGAATCCTGGACTTCGGCAGAGATAAAGAAGTAAGCTGGCTCTGGCGGACTTACAATCGGCCGCAATTAAAAAAAGTGGTTAGCTCCTCGCGCAGCTTGCGCCCGCAAACCAAAGCTTTATGGACTCTGCTTCTAAAGAACAAATAATCTGGCATACCGACATTTTGCCGCGCCGCGCTAAAAAAGCGCTTGATTTTTTATCCGCGAAAAAGTGGCTTAAAAATTCTGCGTGGTATTTAGCCGGAGGCACAGCTCTGGCGCTGCAGGTAGGCCACCGCAGTTCGGTTGATTTGGATTTTTTTTCGCCTAAAAAATTCAATAATAATCTTTTACTAAAGAGCTTTGACAACAATCCCTGGCGAACCGACATCAGCGCCGAAGGCACAATCTACGGCATGTTGCTAGGCGCCAAAGCAAGTTTTATTTTCTATCCATTTTTTCACCCGGCTAAAGAGCCGTTAAGCTACGGCTTTATAAAAATCCTGGCGCCCGAAGATATTGCCGTCATGAAAATTATCGCTATCAGCCAGCGCTGAAAAAAACGCGACTTTTTTGATCTTTATTGGTGCGCGAAAAATATCGCCCCACTTAAAGAATCTATTCTTAAACTTAAAAACCAATATCCGTCGGTCGCCCATGATTATCATCATATTTTAACCAGCCTGGTATATTTCGCCGACGCAGAAGCCGATCCGACGCCAAAAATAAATTTTAAAGCCAAATGGCGCGAGGTTAAAAAATTTTTTACGTGCGAAATTCCTAAAATAACTAAGGAAATTATAAATCTTGAAAATGATTAAATAAAATTAAATTAATTTTGTCTTATTTTAGCCATAAAAAAGCCAATCAATTTAAAATTCATTTAAAACGATTGACTTTTTTTTGATTTTATGCTATTATATTAAGTTAGTTCTTTTGGTATCTTTATGCCAAATAGAATGAAAATCGAGCCTTTATACTTCCCTCTTGACCTGTTTATTTTTAGATAGGCCAAGGGCGAGGCACAAAGGTTCGATTGTCGGACTTTAACAATTCAGAAAAACAAACAAAAAAATATATAAAGAAAGGGAAAGGGTGAAGAAGATGGCGACAAAAGGAACAACAACAGCATCGACAGAAGGGGAAAAAAAGACGACAGGAACCATAGCAAAGGAAGTTGCGGAATTTGGAACATTCTTTGTGTTTGGGGAGATATTAAAAAAAATTATCTCCACAATCGGAGTCGCTGTCGGAGAAGGAGCGGCCAATCATGTAAAGTCAAAATTACCCATGTTCCTCGGCTTATCTACGGAAGATGAGAGTATTTGGGCAGCGCTGTGGTCAAGGTTAAATCCCGAACAACAACTAAATCTAACAAACTTTTTAGAGGGTCTCCATGACTACGAGAGAAATCATTTCCGTTATGTTGTCGTGGGAATATCCGATGAAGAGAAAAAGATTGTTACTGGTGCAGATAAAGATCGCAAAGAAACGATCTCCCGTAAAAACAATGCTCTGCTCTTTCTGAGGAATCTAGCCAATGTCATTAAAGATAAAGGCCTTGACGAGGCTAAGAGGCAGTGCCAAGTCGGTAATATTATGGGAGATAGCCCAATCGCCAAACAAGCGATGGGAAAATGGCGTGAAGGTTGTGCGTGGTTAAAAACCAATGTACTTGAACCGTTAAGAGCAGTGTCATGGAAAGAAGTGGCTCAAAAAACCATCGCTTTCACCGACACGGGCGCGGACAAAACCGCAGACGCGCTCAAAAAAACGGTCACTAATCCGCTACAAAAATGGGTTGATAAACAAAATAGAAGTTTTTTGGCCAAATTGCTTTGGTGAGAGGAGGAAAAATATCATGTTGAACTTGTTAGCAGAATTGGAAATGCTACTTCGAACTTCTATAGGTGCGTATCGAATCATCCGAAGAAGAATTTTCAAGGTCGCTATTTGCGCATTACTGTCATCGCTTTTGGCTGTAGGTTTTAACTTCTGGGGGGTTAAATGGCTGAACATTATTCTCGGTTGCATTTTCCCGTTTATCGCGTTATTGATTGCAACTAACCCTAGATGGCTTTTAACCTTGATTGGTTTAGGAGTAATCGATGAGCCAAGTCATCCACGGAAAAATAGCGGAGAAGTTTTAAAAATCTTCGCAAGTTTCGTTACCAGCATTCTGCTATATATGTCCCTGTTTTTTTTAATCACCGGGGCAATTGATTTTAGCAGAAACTTTATCGCTGTATTCGTAATATACTTGACCATATTTATCCTATTCTTGATGGACATCCAGTGGGGATTTCATTCAAAATACGGAAAAAGATTGGCCTGGTTATTTACGATCTGCGTTATGCTCTGGGCGGTAGGTTCTATGTTTTCCGGAACAACCTGGGAAAGGATAATAAGTTTCGACCCTTACTCCTGGAATAGAATTTCCCTAGCGGACGAGGCAGTTTTTACGGCCAACGAGTTACAAAAAAACAACCTTGAGCTCGAAAGACTAAACCGCCTCAGGCCAATTGTGGAAAAAGTTAAAAATAAAATAAAATTGACCGATGAGGAAACAAAAATTCTTCGTGAAGAAGAGGCAATAAGCAAGGGAAAGGGCTTAGTTTCCAAAATAAGCTCGATTTTTTTCAGTTCTAAAACGGCTCAAAACAATAAATGGAAAACAGTTTTCAAGAGTGGCTACGCCGGCAAAGGTTTAGATGATAAAGATTACATCAAAATCGCAGAGGCCAATAAAGACGTGGCGTACGGAGATAAACTGATCATCGATGGAGGTGAATTTCAGCTTTGGGAAGGAGGAAGGTGGGTTAGCTACCAAGGACATTTTGAAACAATCAACCGCTACAACGGAGGACGCGGCAATTATTTCAAAGTCAAAGCACCAACTAACCAAATTATAATTGTAGAGTCGCAGAGATTTATTTAGTCTGCGACAAACGATCTTTAAAGGGAATAACACATTTGTTATTCCCTTTTCTTTTTGTTATAATAATATCAACTAAGTTAATAAATATTCATTATCATGAAATACGTATTAATTTTATCATTTATTTTACTCATTCTTTCTCCTTACACTTTAGCTAACGCGGCGTGTTGTACGACTGGTACAGCTGATCCAGCTGGTTGTAGTGTCTGTCTCACCAACCCCTTAACCGGAACCACTAAAAGTGAAGGTATTCCAACCCTGCTCGGCAATGTCATCAACTCGGTCTTGGGCATAATAGGCTCTTTGGCCTTAGTAATGTTTATCTACGGCGGCGCCACCTGGATGCTGTCGGCCGGCAATCAAGAGCAAGTCACTAAGGGAAAAAACATTTTAATCTGGGCGACCTTGGGCCTGGTAATAATTTTTACGGCCTACGCGCTGGTCAGGTTTGTGCTGACTACGGTAACAGGCGCCGGTTGATAAAGTTTATAAAAAATATCAAAAACATAAAACACGGCGAAAGCCGTGTTTTTAAAATTCTACGACAAGATACAATAATCAAGAAACAATAACCAAACAAATTAAAATATTCAAACTATTTTTCTACCTTTTTAATTATGGCCGATAAAATATTTCTTAATTCTTTAGCTTCATTGAATAAATCGTTCATTCTTGTTTTAAGCTCAGGATTTGCTTCGGCTATCAATTCTAGCCAATGAATGGCTTCCTTAGATTCTTTTCTAGATATCTTTAATCGGTGCACAAAATCTTTCTTTCCTAAAGAGTCGTTGGCTTCGCGATAATTAGCTCCTACCGAACCAGCCGACCCAACGACTTGGCCGATTAGCCTATTATTCATTGAATTTTTCGGTACAGCCTTGCATAATCTAATTACCCTTTTGGCAAATTCCGTTGTCCTGTCTTCTAAATCAAATTTTTGCATTTGTTTGATTATTGTTGATTGAATTTTGTTTGTTCCTTGTATCTTGATTATTGATTATTTACCAATAGCGCCGCTCCGATGGCTCCGGCGTTGGCGCCTAACTTGCCTTTGACGATTTTCACCACTTTTGACTCCGGCGATTTAATGTACTGGCGCATAATTTTTTTGGTGCGGGACAAAAACAGGTCGCTGGATTCTATGACGCCGCCGCCCACGATGATTATTTCCGGGTCTAAAATATTTACCACGTTAGCCAAGCTAACGCCCAAATAATGGCCGAATTCTTCATAAGCTTTTTCCGCCAAAATATCGCCGCGGTAAGCTTCTTCGGCCAAGGTGGCCGGATTGCTTTGCGTTAAGCGGTGATAGGCTTCTTCCAGCCTGATGCCCTCTTTAAAATCAACCGTCAGCCAGCCGAACTCGGCCGCGCCGCCGTGCGCGCCCTGGTAAATTTCTCCATTATGCCACCAGGCGCCGCCAATGCCCGTGCCCACGGTTATGCCAAAAGCGTTTTTATATTTCCGGCCGGCGCCCAGCTTCATTTCCGCGCGCAAAAAGCAGTTGGCGTCGTTATCAATTTTAATTTCTCCCACTCCCAGGCGGCCAGCCAGACTGGCCGGCAATTTTAAATCATTTAATAGCGGCAGATTGGGCGCTTCGGCAATCCTTTTTTCTTCAAAATCAAGCATGCCGGCAATGCCCACGCCAATACCTTTGATTACCAGCCCGCCGGCTTTGGCTTTTTGCTCAAGCGGCTCAACCAAAGCTTTAAGCATTATCATAAAATGCTCCAAATTATCCTTAGGCGTGACCAGCATATAGTCGGCCAAAACTTTCTTGCCGTCAAACAAAACCGCGCTCATTTTAGTGCCGCCGATGTCAACGCCGATAACATGATTTTTATTTGATTTAGCCATATTTAGTTTGTCATTGCGAGGAGCGTAGCGACGAAGCAATCTCACGAATGAAATAATATATATTAAAATGGTTATCTATAAATGTATATATTTGTGCGTGAGATTGCTTCGCTCCCTTCGGTCGCTCGCAATGACAACTACCTAGTAAACAGCGTCCTGGCATACTGCCACACTTCTGACCGGCCTTGCTTAAGTTCCCAATACCACCATTCCACGCCCCAAAGATAGAATTCACGAAAGCCGGTCTGGCGGCTAAAAGCCACCACTTCTTTAAATTTCGCCAAATTCATGGTGCGATCGCGTTCGGCTTGGGTAACGTTTTGATAGGGCTGGTCGCACCAAGGCTCGGCCTGCAGTTCTATCACCAGCCAGTCTTTGGGCTTGGCAAACAGGGAAGCCAAATTTTTTTTAAAGCGGAAAAAACCCGGCCCGATGGGGTAATGAACATAGCTTTTAAAAAATTTGGAATAAGTATCCAAATACATGGTGGTGCCGAAAATGTCGGCTCGCTTGGCCGCGCCTATCCAGAAAGACAGCTCGCCCGAATCGGTGATAATAATCGGCCGGCTGTCCAGGCTTTTTGCCAGTTCAATTTCCTGATCCAGAAATTTTTTATCAAACTTCGGGCAATCGCCGAAATGGGAGAGAAACGGCTCATTTTCTATCTGCCAAGCCACGATACTACTGCTTCCCCCATAACGCTCAATTACTTTAGCAATATAATTCAGGGTATCGCTTTCCACTTGGGCTTTAAACTTACCTTGGGTCCAGGACGGAAAATGGCATTCGGGCCAGCGCGGCAGGCGCGCGCCCACGGCCAAAATAACTTCCGCCCCATGTGCTTCAGCCTGTTTAATCTGCCAATCCAAATCCTGCCACCAAAACTCGTTAGGCTTACTTTCAATTTCGTTCCAGTAGGCCGGCAACCTGATTTTTTTCATGCCCAAATCTTCAAAAATAGATAAATAAATTTCCCGCCAATCAAGCCCCAGGTTTTGAGCGTGGCTTTTGGAAAAGGTTACGCCGTAATCTAGCTCTGCCGGTTTATAGACCTGCCCCCGGCTGGCCAACCAAAAGAAAAATATCAGTAAAATCAAAACAACTAAAAATATTTTTAGGCGCTTAAAAGTTTTAAACATAAATTACCACGACCAAGTAATCGGCTTAATGCCGGTGATGGCATACTCGAGCTGATAAAAAACAAAGGTGGCAATGGCAAAAGCCGCGAAAATAATGATTAAACCGATAACGCTGTTAGTTAATAGCTTTTTGGCCGAGGTGACTTTCTCCTCGTCCCCGCCGGCCGTCATCCATTTAAAGCCGGCGTAAATAATCAGCACCAAAAAGATTATGCCCAAAAGTTCCAGAACAATCCTGATAATTCTGGCCACCATCAGCCTGATGTCATAATCGGCCGTGGGCGTACCGCTTTGCCCGTAAGCCTTGCCCACCTCGTTTAACCCCCCGTCGCTGGCCTGCTGCCACCAATCCGCCGCCCGGGCGCAATTTGAAGCCGCCGGAGCGAAGGCCAAACTCATGGACAAAAGCGTCACCATTAAGCTATACTTTACCCCGTTAAATAGCTTTGCTTTGGCATGGCCAAATTTCACGGGGTGAATAATTCTTTTAGTCATAAGCATATTATTTTGCTATAATTTATATTATAGATTTATTATACCTAATTTAACTAAATTGAGCAAAAAACATGACCCTGTCCGCTCAAGTCGCGCGCAATACCGTTGTCCAAATAATCGGTAAAATTATTTCCACCATCTTGGGTCTGGCGGCCATCGCCGTTATGACGAGGTTACTGGACCAGGCCGGTTTTGGCCAATACACCACCATCATAACTTTTCTGTCTTTTTTCGGCATCATGGCCGACTTTGGTTTAACTTTGGTGACCGCGCAAATGACGAGCGACCCGGAAGCCGACCGCGCGGCCGTAATGAATAACCTGTTCAGCCTGCGCCTGGTCTCGGCCGTTATTTTTTTGGGCCTGGCGCCGCTGGCGGTTTTATTTTTCCCCTACGACGCCATTATCAAGTTGGGCGTAGCTATCGCCAGCCTGTCTTTTTTCTTTACCGCCCTAAACCAAATCTTGGTGGGCTGGTTTCAAAAAAACCTGACCATGGCCGTGGTCTCGGCCGCTGAAGTGGTGAGCCGCCTCGTTCTTTTGGCCGGAGTGGTTTTGGCCGCCAGCCTGAATTTAGGCCTTTTAAGCATCATGGTAGTCACGGTTTTATCCAGCTTAATCAGTTTTCTCATCCACTATTGGTTTTCCCGGCGCTCCATTAAAATAACTTGGCAGATTGATTTAACCGTCTGGCGCCAAATCATTAATAAAGCTTGGCCCATTGGCATCACTATTTTTTTTAATTTAATTTACTTGCGCGCTGACATCTTGATTTTATCATTGCTAAAAAGCCAGAGCGACGTCGGCATCTACGGCGCCGCCTACAAAGCAATTGACGTTTTAACCACTTTGCCTTTTATGTTCGCTGGCTTGATTCTGCCCATCTTAACCGCGGCCTGGGCCGAACGCAATGTCGAGAGGTTTAACAAAATGCTCGGGCGTTCGCTTGACGCCATGTTAATCCTGGCCATTCCTCTAATCGCCGGCGCCCAACTAACCGCCAAACCGCTAATGGTCTTGGTGGCGGGACAAAATTTTGCCGCGGCCGGCCAAGTTTTAAAAATCTTGATTTTAGCCATTGGTTTTATTTTTGTCGGTTGCCTGCTGGCCCACGCCGTCATCGCCCTGGACCAGCAGAAAAAAGTCATTGGCGCCTATATTTTTACCGCCCTGACTTCGTTGCTCGGCTATTTTATTTTTATTCCCAGCCATTCTTATTTCGGCGCCGCCTGGGTCACGGTCTACTCTGAAGCCGCCATTGCCCTGTTTTCTCTGTACTTAATTAAAAAGCACAGCCACTTTCAATTTAATTTTTCCATTTTATTCAAAGCGCTGGCCGCGGCCTTAATTATGGTCTTAAGCGTTTACTGGCTAATCGGCCGCTTTAATTTGTTAATCATTATTTCCCTGGCCGCCTTGGTTTATCTGATTTGCCTTTATTTCTTTAAGGCCGTAACCAAATCTGATTTTAAAGATTTGCTTTATTAACTATAACTATGCCGGACAAAATCTTAATTATTAACTCCTCGCCGGAAAAAAATCATCTGCTCAAGCAAGCCTTCAAAGAATTGGCGCGGAAAAATTTTAGCTTCAGGCTCTGGTTGTCGGCCAAGCCGTGGCCAGAGCAATTCCGGAATAATAACTGGCCGGCCAAAAAAATTTTTTTAGGTCCGGCTTTGAATCACTGGCTCAAAATTTTATTTTTTCTAATCGCGGCGCCACTACTCCAGCTTAAATGTTTTTTTTCTTTGGCTAAGCTAAAACTAAAACATCAAGTCGGCCTGGCCGCCTGCCTGGATTTAAGGGAAAAGCTGATTATCACCGCTCCGGCTCGGCTGCTTGGCCTAAAAGTCGTCTGGCTGGAAAGCCCGGACTTAAATTACCGCCAAATCAATAAAATTTTATTGGCCCTATATAAAATAAACGCCCGCTTGGCTAAGTTGGCGGTTTTTACCGGCTACGGCAAACTCCAGCTGATTAATCTTGGCTTTCCGGAAAATAATATTATCTTGCTGCCGCCGGGCGTCAAGCCGACGCCTTATCAGGAAAATATTTTCAATAAATTGGCGTCATCGGGCCAGGCCAGGTTCCGCCGCAAATATTTTACCGTCGGCGTCGTTACCGAGTTGAACCAAAGACAAAAAATTGAAACCGTCTTTCAGGCCGTCAAAACCTGCCTGCCGGTTATTCCCAATCTCCAGCTGATTATCGTCGGCGAAGGCCGGGAAAGAAAAAATCTTTTGTGGCTGGCCAAAAAAATGGGGATTGAAAACCTGGTTTGGCTGGTGGGCGAACAAGAACAGCTGAAAAAATGGCTGGATAGTTTTGACATTTTTTTGGCCGCGGGCGAGAACCTTAAGCTTGATGATTACGGCAATCTGCTGGAAGCCATGGCCGCTGGCCTGCCGGTTTTGGCGCCGCGCAACGTCGGCGCCGAGGATTTTGTCATGGAAAATAAAACCGGCACGCTGGTTGAAATGAATAATAACGAAATGCTGGCTCGGCAAATCATTAAATTGCACCAAGACAAAAGGCTGCGCTTGCACTTAGGCAAAAACGGCCGCGAGCGGGTTGACCAGCTGTTTACTTTGGATAAACTGGTCAGCCGGCTGGAACAAATACTTTTATGAACACCAAAATAACCCAAGAAAACTCGGGCCAGCGGCTGGATAAATTTTTAGTAAAATCGGGCGCGTTGCCCGGCATGACCCGCAATCAAATTCAAAAACTGATTAAACAAAAGCTGGTTAGGGTCGGCGGTTTGGCGGTTTCTCCCCACTATAATTTAAAAGCCGGCGAGGCAATTAATCTAATCGAGCAGACCGCTGAAACCACCGCACCGGCCAGCCCAAAAGAGACTAGGGAAAATTATAATATATCAATCATAGACCAAACCGCTGAATTTTTAGTTATTAACAAGCCGGCCGGCCTGGTGGTTCACGGCGCTTCGGGCGACACTTTGGCCGACTGGCTTAAAGAAAAATATCCAAAAATCAAAAAGGTGGGCGACGACCCGGAACGGCCGGGCCTGGTCCACCGCCTGGACAAAGACACGAGCGGCTTGATGGTTATCGCCAAAACCCAAGATTCTTTCAATAATTTAAAAAAGCAATTTCAGGACCGGACAATCGACAAACAATACGCCGCGCTGGCTTACGGTAAAATTCAAAAAGACTCCGGCGTAATTAATTTTCCCGTTGCCCGCGCTAAAGATGGCTATAAAATGGCCGCTCTGCCCTTGACCGTTAAAGGACAACTAAGCGACCGGGGCCGGCCGGCGGAAACGCGCTTTTGGGTAATGAAAAAATTTATCAATTATACTTTGTTAAAAATAAAAATCATCACCGGCCGCACCCATCAAATCAGGGTGCATCTGGCCGCCTACGACCATCCGCTGGTGGGCGACAATATCTATGGCACGGCCAAAACCAGGGCGGCAAATAAAAAACTGGGCTTAAACCGGATTTTTTTAATCGCCGACCGGCTGGCTTTTACCGATTTGGCGGGTGAACCAAAAAGCTATAAAATAAATTTAAGCCAAGATTTAAAAAATATCTTAAAACAAATAAAATAACTATGATAATAACCATCAGCGGCGACCCGGGGGCGGGTAAATCAACGGTAGCCAAAAAAATCGCCAAAAAATTGAACTGGCCATTAATTAATATGGGCAAAATTAGGAGGTTGAAAGCCAAGGCCCTGGGGATGACCTTGACAAACTATAATAAATTAGGAGAAATTGATCCAAGCACTGATTATGAACTCGACCGATACGTTAAGCGGCTTGAAAAAAAATACAAAAATTTCATCATTGACAGCCGGACTGCCTGGCACTTCCTGCCCAAATCAATAAAAATTTACACTACGGTTGATAAGAAAATCGGCGCCGAGAGAGTCTTTAAAGAATTACAAAAAAGCACGCGAAGAAATGAGGGCAGCGAACTTCGCACAAAACAAGCCGTATTAAAAAGTCATCTGGAAAGAAAAAAAAGCGACCAGAAACGCTATAAAAAGTACTATGGCTTCAACCTGTTTAACAAAAATAATTACGACTTCATTTTGGACACTTCGGCTTTAAACGAAAAACAAGTTTTTAACGGCGTTTACCGCTACCTTAAAGATCGGCTTAAACTGGTTAACCCCGTTAAATAAATTTGCCGGCAAATTTCCGCAAAGCGGATTTAACGGGGTTGACAAAACCAGATAATTATTATAATATTACCTCATCATTAAATATTTAGCCTATTTAAAATAGAACCATTAATGTTCTATTTTTAAATACCAAAAATATGGCCAAAGAAGCGGCTGGCAAAAAAATTAACGCCGAAGACTTAAAGCCCGGCATGACCGTCCGGGTTTATCAAAAAATTAAAGAGCTTAACGCCAAGGGCGAAGAAAAAGAAAGGGTCCAGTATTATGAAGGCCTGATTATCGCCAAAAAACACGGCAGTGAAGCCGGCGGCACCATTACGGTAAGAAAAATTTCCGACGGCATCGGCGTGGAAAAAATCTTTCCCCTGAATTTGCCTGCCATTACCAAAGTTGAAATTAAAAAGCAGGCTAAAGTCAGGCGCGCCAAGCTTTACTATCTGCGCAATTATAGTAAAAAGGTTAAAGAAGTTAAGCTGGACTAACTATTTTTTTACTTAAAAAATGTGTCTTCGGTTGAAAATAATTGGTAGACGCAATATAATAGAGGGATGAAACCCAAAAAGCTTACCGATACTAAATGGAGTTATGATTTGGCCTATGCCGTAGGCTTGCTGGTAACCGACGGCAATTTGTCCAAAGATGGCCGTCATTTGAATTTTACTTCGAAAGATAAAGATCTAGTTAAAATTTTTGCCGATTGTTTAGGCTTAAGCAATAAAATAGGGGAAAAGACCAGCGGCTTTACGGGGCGGAAGGATTGTTTTAACATTCAGTTCGGAGATATTATTTTTTATAAATGGTGCCTGGATATAGGCTTGATGCCCAATAAATCGAAAGTATTAAAAGGCTTAAAAATACCTGAAAAATACTTTTTTGATTTTCTGCGCGGCTGTTTTGATGGCGACGGATGCATCTATGCTTACTGGGATCCGAGATGGCGCAGTAGCTATATGTTTTATACGCAATTTTGCTCGGCCAGTCTTGACTTCATCAATTGGCTAAAAAAAATAATTAAACATTCACTCGGTATTAAAGGTAAAATTACAAGGGGCTCGGGGGTTTGGCAATTAAGATTCGCGAAAAATGACAGCCTGCTTATATTTCAAAAAATGTTTTATGCGAAAGGCCTTCCGTGTTTAAAAAGAAAATTTCTAAAAGCTAATAAAATTTTTAAAACCGAAAATAAACATAATAATCTGCCCAGGTGATGGAATCGGTAGACATCTACGCTTGAGGTGCGTAGGGGTTCGTCCCGTGCGGGTTCAAGTCCCGCCCTGGGCACCAAAAGCGGGACAGTTAGCTCAATGGTAGAGCACTGCGTTTATTCACCCCGTCACTTTATGGGCGTTTAGCTCAGTGGTAGAGCGTCTCGCTTACATCGAGAAGGCCCAAGGTTCAATCCCTTGAACGCCCACCAATAAGTGACGGGGCAAGTCGCAGGGGTTGCAGGTCCGAGCCCTGCACTGTCCACCAAAAAAAATTTCGATTTAAAATTTTCGAATTGCGAATTATGCGCTTGATTTCTCGTTCCGAAAAACAAACTTTTAATTTCGCGAAAAACTTTTCCAAAAGATTAAAAGGCGGCGAAGTGATTGGCCTAATCGGCAATCTTGGCGCGGGCAAAACTATCTTTACCAAAGGCTTAGCCGCCGGCTTAGGCATTATAAAAAATATCACCAGCCCGACGTTCGTCTTAATGCGCGTCTATCCAGTTAAGTCGCGGCGAATTAAGCAATTGGTCCATATTGACGCCTATCGCGTTAAATCGGCGCGAGACTTAACCGCCATTGGGGCGGATGAATATTTCGGCCGACCAGATACTATCACGGCGATAGAATGGGCCGACAAAATTAAAAAAATTTTGCCGAAAACGGCAAAATTCGTCAAAATAATCTACCAACAAAACAATTTGAGACAAATTATTTTTTAACTGGCGTCTGCAAATTTTCTTTATTTAGCTCTTCGCAATATTCTCTGATGGTATTGTAAACCCGGTCGCCGCTGAAACTCAAATCTTTTTCCCCGCCGGGTAATTTTACTAACTCTTCGTCCCAAATTTTTTCCACAATTTTCAGAACCCTATTAAAGCCTCCGGCAATTACTGGTTGGCTAACTTTCTCCGCATACTGCGCGAAGTTATTTAATTGCATCATAATCTGGTCAAGAATCATAAATTTTGCCCGATGCTGGGCCAACACCTTTTTTTTGCCCTCCAGCCAAAATTTAGTTATCTCATTCAAATTCTTCATATCGCAACCAATTACCGCCTTGGGCACATTCTTCATTTCGCCGCGATAAGTGTCGGTTAATAGGTACTTTATAACTCCTAAATCACCTTTTTCTATTTGATCTTTTATTTTGTCCAATTTGTTAATCACGTCGGTGCCGAAAGTAATATCAACGCCTAAAGCTAAATGCGTAGTGGCTGAAGTGTCAGGCTCCATAAATTCAACGATTTCATCAATACCGTTTACCAAATCATCATACAATGAAGCCTTTTTGGCAGTAGCATTATCACCCAGCCAGCCATTCATGTCAATCATGTCGTGAATAATAGCTTCAAAAACCATGGCACATTGGCGCATTTCTTCCTGCTCCGGAGTACTAATTTCTCTATGTTTTTTTGTCTCTTTTTAACTTCGGCTTCATCTCCTTCTATCACTCTAGTGCTATAAAAATTTTTAAAATCGTCCGGGCTAATTCTTTCTTTGGCTAACAATTCTCCTGCCCTTGGGGATGCCGCTTCAAACAATTTTTTTTGTTCTCCTGGCCAGGGCTGCCCTTCGTTATTATTTCTACCGAAATTTTCAGGATTAAAACTTCTAGGCATATTGTTTTATTTTAATTAGTACGTATATTAAATATATAACTCCGGCCACAATCATCACGTCCGCCAAATTAAACGCGGTAAAATATTTTAAATCCAGATAGTCAACAACGTAGCCGTATTTCAGCCGGTCAAACAAGTTACCGGCCGCGCCCAGAATGACAGCCGATAAGCTTAGGGCGGCCGCCCGCTCGCCCCGCCGCCCGCTCGCAATTAAATAATAAACCAACAGCAAAATTACGGCCGTAATCGCCGCGTTCAGCCAGGCGCCGGCCAAGGGCAAAGAAAAAGCGATAAAATAATTGGCTTTAAAATTAAACTTTAAAATCTCACCAACCAGATTAAGCTTAAAGCCTTGTTCGGCCAAAACTTTTAACAGCCGGTCCAACGCCACAAAAAAAATGACCGCCGAGAATATTGCCGTCATTTTTTTTGTAGTAAAAAACATAGTCTTTAAGACATTTTTTGCAATCTGGTTTTGCAGGTAATACAGGTATTGGCCACCGGCCGCGCCAGCAGGCGCTTCCCGCCGATTTCTTTTTTGCAATATTTGCAAATGCCGTAAGTCCCCTTTTTAATGCGGTCTATGGCATTATTAATATCGCGCAAAGTGCTTTCCAGCACCCTCTCCGTGGCTAAGTTGGTGGTATAGTCGTCTATCTCCTGAACGTTTTCATCGCTTTTGTCGCCGTAATTGGGAAACTTGGTGCGATGCTCGTCTTTTTCATGGTCGTCTTTTTTAGCAAAACTTTTTAAGTCTTCTTCCACCCGTTTCTTTCTGGCCAAGAGATCCTTTTTAATTTTTTCCAATATTTTCTTATCCATAATGATTGGCTTAAAAACAAAATAAATTCCTGGATAAGGAATGAATCGTTACCTTTAATATAGCTTAAGCGGCCGTTTTTGGCAAGCGGAAACTTTGCCGAATTTAAAAGGGGCCCAGAACGGGCCCCTTTTAATATATAAATTGATTATATAGGCCGTAACTGAGCCCCATCCCCAAAGACATATTTCTGACCCATTCGAAAATAAGTCAAGAAAATCCCTAATCTTCGAGGTTGTGAGCTTTAGTTGTTCACTTGAAAAAAGCGTTTTTTGCTGGCTTTTGGTAAATCTCCATTAATTTTTTATTTATGAAGACCGACCGTTATTTTGTTTTTGTTTTTTACAAATGCCATGTGAACTCTGGCAGATAAGCTAGCAAAAAAGAAAAATTCCCCCAAAATCGCTTTTAGGAAGACTTTTCTATAAATACAATAAAATGTCCTATTATCAATATACCACTAAAAATAAAAAAGGTCAATGGCGCGAGCCTTAATAACAATTAACCAACTTTAGCCAATTTATTATTTTTGATTTTTTTTCTAAAGACTTTAGTCCACAATTATGTAGACTAAAGTCCATTATTTATGCACATAATTCACTACTTATCCACATTCTAATTAAGTTTAAGTCCACATTAACGTAGACTAAAGTCATGAGGTCCGGGAGGGAATCGAACCCTCGAATAACAGTTTTGCAGACTGTCGCCTTACCACTTGGCTACCGGACCACAATAAAACTATTATTAAATATATCAAATATAACCGCTTAAAACAAGTTCACCCCGTGAAATGCGCTTTGCGCCCCGACTTTCAGTCGGGATTTCACAGGGTAAATAAATACACCCTTTGGTTGGGTGTATTTCAGGTTATTGGCCGGATAGTTTAATTTAAAACCACTATTTTGGCTATTTTAACGCCGAAATTTACGGCATCAGGCTTTTTCTGCATCCAAACATCAACCCGATTGGAAAATCGCCTGTTCATGCGATCGCGGACCGTGAAAACACGCTCGCCGAATAGTTCGGGTATTTTAACTTTGGCGCCAAAAGGCAAAAAATTAGCCGCGATAGTATCCTCCACTCCATAATCACAAACATTAAAATTATTGGCCGTAATGCAGGGGCTGTCATCGGTCTGGCCAAGCTCGGAATTATAGGCCGTAACCACCAAATACCTGGACCATTTAATATCATCCTGGCTTTGCGGCAGTTTTCCGTTTAATTCCACGTTAATGGTAATATTTTCGTTTATTTCGCTGGCCCCGTCGGCAATTATGCCTTGATTTTGGCTAACTTCAAATAATTCAACCTCAATGGCGGCCAATGCTGGCATGGGAAATAAGATAAATTCAAAGCATAACGACACAACTAAAATAATAACCACCTTTTTGGCTTGTTTTAGGCTAAAAAATTTTCTGTGGTTTTTCTTTAATGCTTCCATTTTGGCTAAAATTAAATATTTTATAAATAAAAATCCCTATCCATTCCTCTTTGGAGTTTTTAGATAGGGATTTTCTTGTCTTCTATTATAATGTTATCATAGATATGGCTCAAAGTCAACCTTTAGTCTAAGCTATTGTGGACTAAAGTCAATCCCGCCCTCGCGAACCCAAGAAAACATGAACAACGGCTTCGGCAATTTTTAAAAAATGAAATAAAAAAAGAAGAGAGAAGTTTTTAGACTTCTCTCGATGTGTACTATTTTTCATGGGTCACCACCCATTAGAATTCAGATTCCTCCTATTGTTGATTATATTGTATACCCCCTATTTTAGTTTGTCAAGAGGGGTTTTTCTTAATGTTTTAGAGATATTTACCATAAAAAGCGATTCAACCAACCTGCTTGTTAATAACTTTTTTTAAATGCTTGACATCCTCTTGAAACTATGTTATTCTACAATATTCAGCACCTTAAAAAGCTTTTCAAAATCATCCCAAAGAGAGGGTTATTTATCTTGCACTGTCATTGCGAGCGACCGGAGGGAGCGAAGCAATCTCACGTATGCCGTTTATAACTTTATAGTCTTTTACTTGGGATAATTTTGAAAAAAAAATAAAACAAATCAACTAACCTTTGCTCTGAAAGGAGGGCATAATCATGAAGACGAGAATTTTAGCAGTAACGGCATTGGTATTTTTGGTCGCGGGATGCGCCGGACAAAGACATGCAGCATTAAAAACAGATAAGGATGGAACAATTACCCACGACGACACAAATATTAGCCTGCTTCAGCCGTCAATCAGTCCCTTGGAGTTAGCCGAGTCGTATCGCATCAAAAAACAGACCGACACTTTGGACAAGATGATGACTGGATTGCAAAACGGCAAAACTGTGGCTGCGACCAGCGGCAAATTCTTAATCGGGCTCATAAATAACAGCCATGCGTCAGTATATGTCTATCACCCTGAAATTCCTGGCTTCAAATTAACTGCCGGTCCGAACGGTGAATTTCAGGTATTTGAAGTCCGAGACATGCCTTACGAAATAGCCGTTTATAAAATAGACGGCAAGTTGGCCAAACAGATAAGGCCCCGATATGAACCGGACTATCAAGAAAAGTTAGCCCACAAAAAACTTGTGGGCAATCTGTTGGTTGATTTCGTCATAAAAATTAACGGGACCTATTAGACGGTCCCGAAAACAAAACAGGGGACCCTTTTATAGGATCCCCGCTTTTTTTATTTAATAAAATTCTATTCTGTCGTAATGTTTAAATTATTCTCTTCTCCCCCCGGCAGACTGGTAAATACAAAATAAGTTATTGAGTAGGCCGCGATAATAATAATCAAACCAATGACGGCGCGCGTTAAAGTGTCTTTGGCTTTATCTACTTTTTTTTCATCGCCCTGCGCCGTCATCCATTCAAAGCCGGCATAAATAATCAATACCAGAAAAATAATGCCTAATAGGCCTAAAAAGGCCTTTACCACGGTGGCCACAATGCCGGCCAGACTGGTTTCGCCAGTCGGAACAGCGCCGCCCCAGGGAGCGCCAGCTTTATTCAGTTGAGTTTGCAAATCGTCTTTTGCCGTATCCGCCCCTACGCCTGAAGCGATATAAAAATTCGCCGCCAGAACCAGCAAAATGACAATAAAAAATTTTTTATAATTTTTGAACATATTTATTTTAAAATAGCGGCGCCGATGACCAATTTTTGAATAACAAAATAGGTTATGGCGTAGGCTCCGACAGTAACGATAAGGCCGATAACCGCGCGCGTAATCGTGTCTTTGGCTTTATCTACTTTTTTTTCATCGCCCTGCGCCGTCATCCAATGATAGCCAGCGTATAAAAGGTAAGTTAAAAACAATACG
>Ga0210005_1001070_pt1 | contig 18677 bp, 16 predicted proteins | sample CryGey02umfilter_3_FD_183961 | JGI IMG/M metagenome (GOLD analysis project Ga0210005, IMG submission 183961) | Groundwater microbial communities from aquifer in Utah, USA - Crystal Geyser 4/9/14 0.2 um filter (SPAdes) (version 3) | ecosystem: Environmental > Aquatic > Deep subsurface >... | reverse complement strand
TTTCCGGCTTCTGCAGCAAATACCGACTTCACTTCTCCTTGATCATCAGAAATAGATGCTATTGGGGTCGGTACACGAGGTTGAGTATTCAGGGGCTTCTGGGTCGGGGTAGATGTATTGGTGGTTGGTACTGAAGTTGGTGTCGATGTAGGGTTTGGAGTTTGTGTTGGGGTTGGTTGTGCTGTCGGAGTGTGCGTGGGAGTAATAGTATTTGTTGGAGTTGGGGTTGTTGTGTTGATAGGAAGTGTTGGTGTAACTGTTGGAGTTGGTGTCTGTTCTGCCAGGAGATCTTGTGGCAGGGTGGTCGGTGTTGATGTTTGTGTGGGTTCGCTCGTCGGGGTAGGAGGGGTAAAGTCGATAGTAAATGCTAGAAGTTGTGAGGACTCGATGTTGCCGTCGCCGTCTTCTGAGTAGAATTCTATAGTATACTCACCTTCATCAGCTATGGTCACTGGCTCAGTATATTCTGTCCAGACAGCATCATTGATACTATATCCCGTATACAAAACACCGAGGCTGGTATCTATCGGTTCATCCGTCGCGCTCAAAATAAACTGGACGGGAGATGTATAGTATTCTCCTTCTTTTGTGCCGGAGATGTCAATCGTCGTAACCGGTGGAATTGTATCGAGCTTTTCACCAAACAAGGCAAACTCGGTCATGTGGTCAATCTGAGCCGATGCCTGTTTTTTTGTACTATTTATGGTCGTTTCTTCTTTCTTCCACTCTACTCCATCGGGGCTCGAGTAAATAGAAAGCGAGTCGGGATCATACCTGGCAATATCTTGATCTTGAAAGATGAATGTGAGAGTGAATTTTTTTGCAAATGAGGTGATGAGATTGTCAAAACCATCTCGAACAGTAGCAGAAACTATATTGCCAATAGAAGCGAAAGTATCTTGGATAGCGCCATTGATGTTGGGTTTGGTGATCGGTGGTTTTGCAAACGTATCAAAAATAACATCATGAGATACGACCTTCATCGGAAAATCAAATATTGTGCTTGACCCGCTGTTTATGATACGATTCGTTTGAGTTGAAATAATTGTTTGAGGTCCTTCTTTCATGGAGTTTTTCCAAAGGTATGTACTTCGTATTCCGGTTCGGTCTTTGCCGTTGTATGAGAATGTGTATGCTGGCCATGGATCGGGCTCTCCTGCCTGCCAGCCAAATGGGTCGATGATCCCATCAGGGATATTGTCATCGAAGGATCCATTGCCATCTTTGTCTTTGACGACCATGAAATGGATATGTGCGCCCTTGCTACCCGACGGACTGACATTTCCGGTAAAGCCCACTTTTCCTATTTGTTGACGATCGTTGACCCATTTTTTGACCGAAGATTTTGTCACAAGATCGTCTTGATTCATATGATAGTACCTCGATTGATACCCATTTTCGTGATCGATGTAGATCGCATTTCCTATATATTTACTATAGTGATATGTCGCCCACCCAGGGGCAGCGGCTAGAACTGGATCATTGAGGACGGCACCAGAGTCTTTGGCATAGTCATATCCGTCATGAGAGCTGTAGTATTTTTGACTTCTCTCAGAGTCGTTAAAAACAACCATAGATGATGAAACTTCATCAGGCTCTCTCAAATTTGTACTCAACAATGGATATTCATGGTCAAAATATGCGCTCATCCGAAGTGCCACCTCCTCAAACCTCTCGCCATCTGCAGCATAATCCCATGGTAGATCCAAAAATGGCGCATCTGAAGGCTCATAATCATCAAAATGAACAAGATAAATCGGACCAATATCAAGCGAAGGAAACGCACGGTTGCATGGCATGTAAAAACGAACAAGCAATGTATTGTCGCCTTCAAAGAAAAGATGAGTGATATTCAGCGGAGGCATATCCAAGTCAAGACAGGTAAATGATTGATTCGAGTTGTTGTAGCTATATGTTTTGGTATTGCTTTTGGTGTTGTAGAATTGTATTTCCCACCCAATATTTGCTGGAGCTGTACCATCAGGACTCCCGCTGACGACGACTTTTCCCGATTTCCACGGCATAGTGACGTAGGTATGATATACCACTTTAGGCAAGAATGGTTCTCGTCTAATGATTTGATTTTCAGTCACAAGATACGACTTGACCTCGATGGCAGAGACGTTTGGTGCAAAGCAAAGAGCTAGGAAGATTAGTAATGAAGCGCAAACAGAGAAGTATCTTCTCTTGAGCATTAGACTCAGATTACAGAATAAAGTTTCCGATTACAAATAAAATAAGACGTTACTACATATCCGATATATCTATTATGCAATTGCATATGCTATTCACTCCCCTCCTCCACCTCAACCTTCGCATTTGATTTGATTGCCATCCAACCCACAACACCTGAGATGGTAAGTGCGATCACAGTCACAAAGATTTTGATCACTCCGGCTGTTCCCGATCCGGGAGCATCGCCTATGCTATCTGGACCACTCTCATTGGAGAATGCAGATTTTACATCTCCATTTTGCTCCTGCTGTTGCATTTGCTGCTGGGAATCTTGCTGTTGAAGTTGAGGTGCTGGTGGTCCAATCATGCCTTGGGGTGGTGACACTTCTGGTGTTGGAGATGCTGTTGGTGTTGGAGTGTTTGGCACTGGAGTCGGAGCATATGTTGGAGTGCTTGATGGGATGGGAGTATTTGGTACAGGTGTTGGAGTGCTTGGTACAGGTGTTAGGGTAGGAAGAACTATAGTGAAAGATTTCTCTTGAGGAGGTTTCTCTTCATTGTCTTCTTTATCTTTTGAGAAATACTTAATGGTATATTCTTTTGATTTGCTAAATGTTTCTGGTCCGTTATAAAATAACCAAGAACCAGAATTATCAATTTGATATTTTGTCCACTCAACTCCCAAACCACCATCATGGTCGGTAGCTGTCAAAGTCATAACTACATTTGATGTATAAATTTCGCCTGATTTTGTACCTGAAAGATCTATTGTTGTTATTGGCGCTGTTATATCTTCTACTGCATATATTTGAAGCTGTAGTTTTTGGAAGAATGGCAATAGACAAAAAGTAATAACACTTATACCAATGACCAACTTTCGATCGAGAAGAATTTTATATAAATATGATATAGGGATTTTCTGAAAAAGATAATACATAGCTTTTCTTCACCGTATCAAATATAAAAATCGGTCTTTGAAAAAGATAAGGAGGAAAATTGTGATAGTCAAAAATGTGTATATGGTACTGATGTACATGACCTCAGCAATTGTCTGTGAATATACAAAAAGTGCTATGATGTACAAGGGAAAAAGCAACGCAGGAAGAAGCGCCAATTTGCTTTTCTTTGCCAAATAGTACATGGTCATAAATGTCATCATCGTATATCCCGTACCAAAATATGCAGCCCACTCAAGATATGGAATGACACCCCAGAATTTTCCACCAAAAAAGCTGTCAACAATAAATTTACCATAGAGTCCGTATCCTAAATTTGCCACCAACCCAACAACTGCAAGAAAAATAAACGACCCGATAAAAACTATTTGATGCCTCAATTCATGTTTTTTACTCGAAAAGAAAATAAACGCCATCGTCAAAATTGGACCAAGTACATAAAAAATAATTTTTGCAAAAAGAGCCCATGAACTATAAATCCCAGCCTGTTCTGCATCAAACGTCTTTTTTACAAACATGATATCGACATTATTGATAAGCGCCAATGCTCCAGTCACACTTGTCGTGAGCCATAGTTGTTTATCCCGAAAAATATCTCTGATGCGATTTTCCTTTATCGAAATCAATCGAGACTTATTTTGAACTTGCTTCACAAAGACAATATGACTGATGAAAAGGGTAAAAAGCCCCGAGAGCACAAGAAATACTAATACTATCTCTATTCCTCCAAATCCATACAGCGCCAGAATAGAACCTGCAAGTTTCAACAACACTCCCGCAATGGAGAGAATTGCAATCCATAGAAAGATATGAAGCCCTTGGAGTGCTCCATTGTAGTAAGCCCCTGCAAAAGATAGAAGAATGAGAATTGGGAGAGCGTATCCGCTTATGGGGGAAAGATTTGTGACCTGTGGAATAAATGGTGTGATGATTATGACCCCAATACCCAAAAACCACCACTTTTTCACTTTTTGTAAAATCCATGAGTGTACCGCAACTGCATACTCTCTGGGATTTTCTGAGCTACCAATTTTTTGAATCAGAAGTGTCGTAATGGTGCCCATTGGAATTGAAAGTACGACTGAATATGCAAAGAGCGCAGCAATATCTCCATACCCTTCAGGCCCGAGTGCACGACCTGCAAAAATATTGAAAAAATAATTCAGAAATCCTGCAATAAAACTCGAGGCAGTTAACAAGAATCCTCCTTGTACAAATGTATTCTTGGAAAGTTTGAGTAGTATTAGTTTCATAATGTATTAATAATCTTAAGTTAGGGTTTAATTCCCCGATGCTCTGCATCGTTGTCATCCTCGTGCTTGACACGGGGATCCATGAAATACTGGATTCCCGATCGGGGTCGGGAATGACATTTAGATACCTCAATGTTCTTTCGTCGAGAAGCATCATTGATCGCAATCATATCTCATTTTAAACTCTTTTCATTAAATGACAACGCTTAAACTCGATTAATCCCCATCAGGGTCTAATTCCCCGACGCTCTCTCGTCGAACATGTCATCCTGAGGCGATTAGCCGAAGGATCCATGGATTCTTCTCCGCCAACTGGCGGATCAGAATGACAACGAGATACCCCGATACTCTCTTGTCGAGGAGTATCGTTTATTATTCACCTAATTGAAAACAAAAACGTATCTTTCAAAAATACCGCTAAAAAGAGACCGATGTTGACAAAAACAAAAATACTATCAAGATGCATCACGTCAGAAATGGTTTTTGGATAGAACATAAGCGCCAAAATATATGCTGGAAATATGATTGTAGGTAGCAGACAGGCTTTGCTTTGTTTTGCCAAAAAATAATAAGTCATATAAACCATCATCAAATACCCCGTCCCAAAATATGAAGCCAATTTCAGGTATGGGATAACACTTAGATATTTATTGCCAAAAAGAATATATACGATAGTTTGGCCAAAATATGGAAATCCCAAGTAGGTTACAACTCCGACAATAAAAAATAGTATGAAAAGGCCAATAAATACAGCTTGATGTTTAACCTCGTCCTTTTTACTTGCAAAAAAAATATAGCTCATGGAAAGCAACGGTCCACAAACATAAAAAATTATTTTTGCAACCAATGCCCATGAACTATAAATTCCCGCATCCTCTGCAGAAAACATTTTTTTCACTACAATTATGTCAACATTATTCATCAAAGCCAAAACCCCGGTAGCGCCTGCAGTAAACCAGAGCTGTTTATCCTGGAAAATACTCAAAACTCTTTTATTTATTATCTTTACATTCCCATCAATGTTTTTTATCTTATTTTTAAACAAAAGGTAAAAGAAATATATCGGAAAAGAGCCTGATATTATCAAAAAAAGAACAACCATACTGATATCTCCAAGTCCCAGATAAACCAGCATCGGACCCAAAAGTTTGATCAAAGTTGCGACAAATCCCAGAATCGAAAACCACAAAAACATATGCATGCCCTGCATTGCCCCTGAATAAAAAGCGCCGATAATCGAAAAAACTATAAGTAAAGGCAAAGCATATCCGGTTGCTTGAGTCAGATTAGTCATTTTAGGTATAAATGGAGTAGTTGCCAGAATGAAAACAAGTATGAGCCACCATTTTTTCAATTTTAAAACAAGCCAAGCTTGGATAGATAAAACATAATTTACTTTGTCGTCGGCCGAGCCGATTTTTTGAATAAGAAGAGTATTTAATATTCCAATTGGGATGCTCAAAATCACCATATAGGAAAACATGGCGGTAATTTCTCCAAAGCCCTCTGGACCAAGGGAGCGTGCCACAAGAAGGTTGAAAAGATAGTTCATGAATCCGGTAATGAAGTTTGAGGCGGTAAGAAGGAATCCACCTTGGATAAAAATATTTGAACCTGAAGATATTATAAAGTTTGTTATTCTTGTTCTCATTGTGGAACTGAAATTATTTTCTTTCAAGATATACTATACCATGAAGCTATGACTATCAAAAAAAGCAAAGATTGTCAAAAAATTACCAGGTGCAGAATTTGTCAATCCAAAAATTTAGTGCAGTATTTGGATTTGGATTATATGCCCATACCCAATGGTTTTGTTACAAAAAAGAGATTGTCAGTTAAAGAGATTTATTATCCACTTCAAATATCCTTTTGCCCAAATTGTACACTTTCCCAGTTAAATCACGTAGTCTCTCCAGTCAAAATGTTTAAGAATTATTTATATATTCCTTCAACTTCCAAAAACTTGAAGAAACATTTTGAAAAATTTGCCAAAGACGTTAAAGATGTATTTATAAAGTCTACGGATGAAATGATTATCGACATTGGAAGTAATGACGGTACTCTTTTGAGCTTTTTTAAAAAATTGGATTTTCAAGTTTTAGGCATAGATCCAGCCGCCAACCTGGCCAAAACCGCAAATAAAAATAACATTCCAACAATAAATGATTATTTCACTTTAAAACTTGCAAAAAAAATTCAGAGTAAAAAAAAAGCCAAAATCATTACCGCCACAAACGTAATGGCTCATATTGACAATCTTCATGATGCAGTGGCTGGAGTGAAAACCCTTCTTGTCAGAGATGGAGTTTTTGTAATGGAAACTCCATACGTTCTCGATCTACTGAGCAAAAATGAGTTTGATACGATTTATCATGAACATCTTTCCTATTTTTCGGTTAAAAGCCTGGAAATATTATTCAAAAAACATGACTTGAGAATAATTGATATAAAAAAGCAAAAAATTCATGGTGGGACAATCCGAATTTTTGTCACACATGTTAAAAATAGTTTGAAAGCAAATAGTAGAGTCAAGAATATTATAGATTTGGAGCAGAAATATACACTTCACAAACCAGATATTTATTTGAAATTTGAACGAAATGTGAAGAAAAACAGAGAAACCTTTATAAAGATCTTGCAAAAGCTTAAAAAATCAAATAAAAAAATAGTTGGCTACGGAGCCGCGGCAAAAGGAAATGTTTTTCTCAATTATTACAAATTGGGTATGGATGATATACCATATATCGTCGACTCTATCTCGTACAAACAGGGTAAATATACACCAGGCATTCATATCCCCATATTTCCCGAAAGAAAATTGACAAAAGACAAAGTTGACTATGTGATAATATTTGCATGGAATTTTGCAAAAGAAATCGTAGAAAAAAATAAAGATTATCGTGAACGTGGAGGTCAATTCATCATAACGATCCCCTATTTGAAGATTGTTTAATCCAATCAGGGTCTAATTCCCCGACGCTTGCGTCGCGATTGTCATTCCTGCGAAGGCAGGAATCCAGACTGGATCCCGCATCAAGTGCGGGGTGACACAAGATACCTCGACCCTTGGGTCGAGGAGTATCATTTATTTTAAGGGAAGTTTTTTAATAAGTTTTGCAGGATTCCCAACGATAACAGAATTATCAGGGAATGATTTTGTTACAACACTATTTGCTCCAACGACACAGTGTCTTCCAAGTTTTACTCCTTTTGTAATACACACATTTGCGCCAATAAAACAGTTGTTTCCAATTGTTATTTTTTGACCCTGAGTAAGTCCACTTTTCATGGGTGAATTTATTGAGCGATCAAGTTTATGATCATGATCAAGAATTGACACACGGTAGGAAAGGAGGCAGTTTTCCCCAATTTGAATAAAAGAATTTGATGATATTACAACATCTTTTCCAATAGTGGTTTCCTCCCCTATTATTATTTTTCCCTTCCCAAAACATTGAATGAATGAATTTCTTCCAATTATTATTTTGTCGCCAAGTCGGATATTTTTATAAGATACTCGGAATATCGGATATCCAGGAGCAAGAACTACTCCCTTCCCAATTCCCATCCCGAGAATCCTGGCAGGCAATGATACAATATAAGAAATGAAAGAAAACATATTGATATTTTAAACCCAATAATACACTTCGTCTATGCAACCTGTCATTTCGGTCCTTCTTACAACATATCATCGCCCAGAGCTTCTTAAGCTTGCGATTAATTCTGTCCTGCGGCAAGATTTTAATAATTTTGAGCTTCTAATTTTAGACGATGCTTCTGCTGACAACACTTCAGAAGTTGTTCATGCTTTTAAAGACCCTCATATACGGTATCTGCGACAAAAGAAAAATGTTGGTTTTACAAAAAATTTCCGAAACGGGATTTCAAAAGCAAAAGGAAGGTATATTTTCCTTTTGTCTGATGATGATATGATCGTATGCTCTCATACACTTTCCCATGTAGTAGGTCAAATGGGGAAAACAGGTGCTGGAGTGGGAGCAATGAGTCTCTTTTTTTACGAAAATGATCCAATGAGACCCAATAGTTATACTCATCTGAAACATTCTGGATATGTTCCACCGTCACAAGAAAACATTATAAAAACAGTTGATGGGCATTTTGGCTTTATGTCAGGACTCATATATCGACGGGATTTAATCAAATTGAACGATATTGAGGACGATCTTTGGGTAGCACATCTTAAACCTTTTTTGAAAATTCTCGTTTCGCATGGTTTGTATTATTTTTCAGATTTGTATATCCTAGCCAAAAACAGCACTACGGGAAATATTTCGCATCTTGATGTTTGGAAAAATCGAGGTTACCATTTGCTTCGACAGTTTGCAATGTATCGAGAGCTTGATAGATCGGAGAAACGATATCGTCAAATTGTTCATCAACACGTGATAGGTGTTGCCAATTCGCTTCTGGGAATAAAGTATTTTACTTCAACTCAAAATATGATCACGATAACCCAATTACTCATACTGACAGATGTGAGTATTTTAATGTATTGGCGATTGTATCTGTCGTTTTTGAGTGCGCTTGTCGTCCCAAAATGGCTTTTGAACATTATTCGCCAAAAACGTATCCGACATTTCGAAAGTGCAGTCTCGAAAATCGCGAAAGCTCGGGAGATAATCAAGCAGGTCAGGAAGATCAAAATATATGAAGAAACATTGTTCAATGATAGAAATCAAAGGAAAAAGTTACAGGTTTAAAAAACAAGACTATTTATTATTAAAAGTACGCAATGGATCTCTTTATCGAAAATCAGACTCATGAAAGAAAGTCCAAATAACCTTCCGAGATAATATTGATCTTTGTATGTTGCCTGCGATAAAGTCAACAATGATTGATATTCCAAATAATGTAAGCAAAAAACATAGTCTTGAGAGTCGGTGAAAGCCCGTGAAATGTCTCTGTACAATTCTGAGCATATTTAAACGTACTTGATACATGATCTTGTCTGGAGAACTAACTAACACAAATGTTTGTGATACTTTGTGATAAATAATACTTTTCCCATACACAAAACATGCTCCTCCGGCTTTTTGTGCTCTCAAACAAAGATCGACATCTTCATAATGATGCAGAAATCGAGTATCAAAACCACGAAGTTGATTGAAAAATGACGCATGAATAAGGAAACAAGTTCCGTTGACAAATTCCGTACGAAAGACCTTGTCAAACTGTCCGTGATCTTTTTGTCTGCAACCTATTCCCCATCCAATTCCTGGAAAAAAATAGGAACCACCGGCATTATCGATACGCGTCTTATCAGAATAAGAGAGTATTTTAGGCTGAACTAAATATTCGGAATGTTTTTTCAAAAAAGAGACAAGTGGCTTCAACCAAAATGGAGTGACAATTGTATCGGAATTGATAAACGCAAGTATTTCTGAGCACGCATGTTGTGCTCCAAGATTTGAACCACCTGTAAAATGAAGGTTTCTCTTTGAATGAATGACTCGAATATTTGGATACAAAGAAAGAAGACGATTTACTTGTTTTAAGTTGAAATCTTTACTTCCATTGTCCACGAGCACAATTTCGTCATCTGATGAAAGCGAAGGGATTAAAGACATGAGACATTTTTGAGTAGTTTCCCACCCGCTGTGATGGACGACAATCACTGACACTCTCTTTTTAGACATGTGAAATCCACCTCCATCCTTTTGCAAGAATATTTTGAAAAGACAATGGTCCAAAAATAATATGGTTTGTTAATAAACTTCTCTTTGCGCTCTTTTGAATAAGAGCCCTTGATCCCAGTGTGTGATGAATATTCCATATATTCCAAGAGATACCTTTCCAAACAAGAAGAGAAAGATACGGCTGACCGGTTATTAAAAACCTAAACATGACCACTATCCAGGTAGTAATATTGACGGGAAGAACCCAAAATAGTGTTGCTATCTCTAGGTTTTTTATAAGCATTTTCATCATGTTTTTTGATCCTTCATATACAATTTGTTTTTTTGTTTGGAGGGACGGAGTGCCTTTGTTAATATGGATTATTTTTGCGGTGGGGATAAAATTCATCGTATATCCGGTAAACCACGCTCGCCAGTTTATGTCGGTATCCTCCAGATGCATGCGCATATCTTCGTCGAAACCACGTAAAGTTTGAAATATCTTTTTTCGAATCACACATCCTGCTGTTTTTGAGCCAAGAATATAAAAGGTGCTCTGAAACTTGTCGATTCTCTCATTTACCCCCACCTCATAGGGAAAGCCTACAAAACTGAGAAAATTGCCCGCACTTTCCACTGTTTTTTCATTTTTCAAAAGCAGACATTGACCCCCTCCACTTGTAGGATGAGCACTCATGAATACAGCTATATTTTTTAGACAATTTTCATGGATAATAGTGTCATTGTCGAGGAAAAAAAGAATAGTTCCTTTTGCTTGTTTGGTTGCTCTGTTTCTAGATATCGAAGGACCCAGATTGCATTTGTTTTGCAGAAGTCGAAAGTTGGAACGCTTTTTAAACGATCGAAGATAAGGGACAGTTTTGTCTGTGGAGAAGTCATCAATCGCGATCACTTCAAAATCATCATAACGTGAAGCAAACACCGCGTTGAGACAGTTTTTTATATATTTCTCCGCATTGTAACAAGAGACAATTATAGATATCATACTACATGGCACTATGACAACATCCCAATGGTATCATCCTAGTTATATTTTCAACAGTCCAACATCAGATGATTTCGATACTCGTATTGAAATCCGAGACAATTATACGTGTTTGTTTGGAAAGATCAAAGAATAGCACTTTTTTTCTAGATTCCAATAAAGTTTTACCACTCGCATGCCAAATGGCAAGAGAATAACCCAAGTAATAAGCGTGCGCTCAATTGCATGGGCAATAAAATAAAGGTGGAGAGAAAAAGGGATATCCCATATATTCAGTTTTTGAATGGTCCCAAAATGGAATCCGCTGATTTTATAGGATTTGATGACTTGAGCGACTGGATCAGGATCTACCCAACTTTCATTCCCTATTCGTCTCAGTACAATACTTTTTTTTAAAACAACTATCAGACATTCCAACTTTGTATAAAACAAAGGAGTAATAAGTGGGGTCATATTAAGCGAAGAGTCATACTGTCTATTTATCGAGGAAGTTGCTGCAAACAGATCTCGTCTGATGATGAAGTTTGAGATATATGATGTGAAATATGTGATGCAACCAATCTTCCGACTCAAAAACCTGAAAAAGTCTTTTCTTGTTGAAAGGGGGATGCTCGAACTCATACGGAGCATATTCTGACGGACAACATCTCTCCCGTCAAAGTCATCTACATTCCCAAACATGATTCCAGGTCTCTGTCTCAACACGTACCCATATACATACTGTAAACTTCCCTCTGTCGGAAGATCATCATCCGAGAAAAACCAAATATACTTGCCGGAAGTCAGAGTTGGGACATGTTCGATGGCTTTACGAAGTCCTATCCGCCCATTTTGCATGGCATATGTGATAAAACGATACTTTTTTTGCATTTCTATCATATACAGGTCTGTGTCGTCTGCGCCATTGTCGTTGAATACGACGATTTCATAAATATTTTCAAGTTTTCCGGAAAGAATTTGGGATATCATCGCAGACAAAGCTTGTTCGAGGAATACTTTCCGTTTATAGGTGGGGATGCAAAGCGATATTTGTTTCATGATCCGTATATGTAACTTATTGCGATTGTATTTGCATGCATAAAAAACCATGAATAATGTGTACGGGAGGGATTTGGTTGCGCGACTTCGACCCAATCATTCCTCCAACTTTTTCTCTTCATAAAATAAACTTCATCAAAAGGCAACTTTGAGTGAAGAATTTGTGTATCGAGGTATGAATTATATCCAAAAGGAGTTGTAATCATCATCATTCCTTTGGGTGAAAGTAATCTTTTCATCTGTCTAACTGCTACGTGTATTTTTTCGGGCTCTTTGGGAATCTCATCCCACCCAACATGTTCGAGCGTTGAGATACAAATGATGATGTCATACCTTTTCCGAGGATTGAAATGAACGATATCTTCGTTAATAATTCCCTCAGAAAGTTCATATTTATCTAAAATATCATGGGAGACAGAGGAATAATTTGAAAGGACATTGCCGACTTCAAGTATTCGTGTACCTTGATGTTTTTTCAGAAGTGAGAGTCCCAACGCAACCTCAACAATCCTCTCATTTACCCAGGTACGATTGTGTAGGTGGCGCACATATTTATATCGTATATTTCTAAATCGAAAACTTTTGGGAGCTTGATGAACAAAAAGCGGATGCAAGCGAGGAACAATCATTTCTCGTAATATTTCGCGTAGAGTTTGAGACATCATATAGTAATTAATTACTTGATTTTAAGACATGCATATACCAATCGCTACTTGTGTGTCAAGTATAAAATAAAATTAGAAGCAATTTCCGGTTTGCTTGGGTATTTCAAGGAATTATCTTGATTCTCTTGTGCAGAGAAGATTTGTATAACTTTCTTCGCTCACTTTGTATTTTTCTAATAATTCTTGGCGGGTGATCTGAATAATCATCTTGTTTTTTTCGTTTAATTCATTGAGCTTAAAGCCATGATCCAACAGAAGTTTTAGGAAGGAGAACGGAGTGGTACCTGATCTTTTAAGACCGATTGGCCAGAATTCGGAGATAATCTTCAGCTCATCATTTCTTTTTAAAATATCAGTCATTCCCTGCAGTGCTAAGCCCTCGGCTCCCTGAATGTCCATCTTAATAAAGTTAATTTTCCGGTTCTTTCCACAAAAATAATTATCAAGCCTGATACTCTCAATCTCAAGAAAGTGCCTATCATCTCCCGAATCATATATTCGATGGTCGCCCTTATTGTCATCACATAAATATAACTTTACGATTCCATTTTTTTGAGAGACTGCTTTTTGGACAAATATCACATTTTTGTATCCGTTGATCAGGACATTTTTTTTCAGCAGTTTAAAATTCGTCGGATCAGGTTCAAAGGCGTACACCTTTCCTTTTTCTCCTACTAATTTTGCAAAAATAAGCGTATAGTACCCGATATTAGCTCCAATATCCAGAACAACATCTTCTCTTTGGACTTCCTTTTTTACAAGTTCTGTTTCAAATTCTTCATAACTACCGTTCAAGGAAAGACCGAGAGTGTCACTTACATCTAAAAACATCTTATGGTTATAAACTACAGAAACATCCGATTTCAGATGATTCAGAAGTAGGTTGATCGGATAGAAGCTTCCGATACCTGTACCCTTCAGAAGGGGGATCATACATCGATATACAAGTATTAAGATTTTTTTCATTGATCAAACCATAAAAATATAAAGATAAACCACATCCACATAATACAATTGAATAACATTTATTATACTGTAATCGGTGAAGTGAGAAAACGATCAAAATGATTCCCTTTATAGTCAATATGGTTTGCCAAGAATATAAGAAATACCCTTGAGGAAATAATATATGACAGACTGTTTCTTTCCAACAATTTGGAAAAGATCCTTATCTGAAATTTTTCTTGTATTTTGGATATTTTTTCTTTTTATCAAAGTGGAATTTAGATGTATGAAATTCCACACAATTCCTTTGAAGATCGAGTAGGATTTCCATAAATCTACTTTAAATAGCAGAGCACATGCCAAAATGAACCAGGAAAGTACGTGGATAGGTAAAATGATACCAATATTTTTAGTTCCCAAATTTTTTATTTGTGTTGCTATAGCATTTTTACTGCTTTTAAAGATAATGTCATTTCGAGCATAATAGTGAAAATCTTTGTTTTTTGTAACATACTCGTGAAATACTACGACTTGGGGTACGAAATAGACCTTCGATCCTGAAAGCCAGACTCTCCATGCAAAATCGGGTTCCTCCCAGTAATATCCATACTCTTCGTCAAATCCACCAACTTTTTGAAAAATTGAATTTCTGGTGATCATTGCAGCTCCTTTTAATGAAAAGATGGGTTCAACTTTGTCAAACTGACCTCTATCCTCCACCCCATGAGCACGCTCAGAAAGAAAACCGAGAGAGTTTATCAGATCTCCTGCATAATCAAATGAGTTTGTGTTTGTCCTGAGTATTTTTGCTTGAGCAAGTCCGGCATCAGAATATTTTTTGAAAAAAGAAATGATCTTGGTGTACCATCCTTTCTGTGTTGTTGTATCGCAATCAAGGAAAAAGAGTATCTCTCCTCTGCTTTTTTTTGCCCCTATGTTTCTTGATTTTGCTGCTCCGAGATTTATGGAGTTTTCAATAAGATGAATATTAGGATAATTTGTTTGTAATTTCTTAATAACATGCACACTATTATCTGTTGAGTAGTCGTCAACCACAATAAGTTCATAGTCATTTTTTTCTTTTAGTATTGAAGAAATACAATCTTTGATGAACAATTCACCATTGTAATTTGCTACGATGACAGAGATTATTGGATTATTATTTTTCATTTATGCCTTATTTTCTCATTCCGTCAATTAATTTTTTAAAACCGACATTTAAGTCAGTCTTTGATCTAAATCCAAGGTTGTTAATTTTTTTAAAATCGCCAACAAAATCAAAAACACCTACCACCTTATGAAATTCAGGCACTGGAATTGAGACGATTTTGGACGTACTTCCAGAAAGTTTATGAATTGATCTGATGGCTTCTTTAAAATTAGTAGACTTCCCCGAACCGACAAGAAACAATTCGTTGTTTCCTTTTTTCTCCAGTATAAAAAGGGCGTCGACAAGATCGTCGATATATAGATAATCTCTTTTAAATTTACCTCCTCCATAGATATTGAGATCTTTACCTTCTGCGGCTCTTTTTGCAAAATAGTTCAAAACCCCTTTTCTATCGGTTGCTCTGTCCCCTGGTCCATAAATATTTGTCAGTCTTGCTATCACATAAGGAATTTTATAAAGTCTGCCGTAGAGAGAAATAATATTTTCGGCACAGAGTTTGCTCGCACTATATAGCGAGAGTGGGTCAGTTGGACTGTTTTCATTAAGCGGTTTTTTATACTTTTGATATAAATTTCCATACACAAAAAAAGTTGATAAAAATAGTATTTTCGGTTTCTTTTGAAGTTTCTTGCACAGCTCAAGTAAATGAATTGTTTCTTTGATATTGGTATCAATATCAAGCATTGGATCAGTCAAAATATGGTAATTATCGACGGTACTGGCACAATGGTATATTATATCCACTCCATTCAAATCGTGTTTCGTGAGTTGTTCAACGGATTTTATTAGTCTACGGATTGTATTCTTTTGCAAAAATTTTTTGGGAATTTTGTGCCTTGTCACAATACAAATATCTCCATTCAGTTTTTCTACAAGAGCACATCCTATAAAGCCGTTACCACCGGTCACGAGATATGATGTTGTTTTTTTCATGTTTTGATAAATGTCATTATATGATAGCAACTTTGTATAGTGACATTGAGCAAAAATTTGGCAAATATTTTCGGATTTTTGATATGAAAATATCGCCGATAAAAAATCATAAAGTTGAGCAGTCTTCCATAGGCATCTCCACGAAGTTTGATTGGTTGCACCAAATGTTTTACAAATGCACCAGGATGGAATATGAGCACATATCCTGCTTTTCTCACCTTCATGGCGATATCTGCCTCATGATATTCACCCAATCCTTCTGAAAAAATAGGATCAAATCCGCCAAGTTTCTTGAGAATTTTTGTGCGAACAGCAAAGTTACAGGCTTCAAGATTATCGACAATTTTTTCCGAATTCGGGATTGAACTTTCGAAATTTGATCCAAAGGTAAAATTGCCGCTTTCGACAAATGTGCTTACGTTAAAGATTTTTCCTTCATATAAAAAGTCCATGTAAAGTTTTTTAAATGGCATTAGAAAGATATTTTTATTAGATATGATTTGTTTGATAAATTTGAGGATTGGACGGTTATTTAAATGTGTCTCAGGAACAATTGTCGGTCCTGTCACCCCGCCAACGTGAGGATTTTCAAATGGCTTTCTTATATTATTAAACCATTCTGCATCACAAACTACATCATCATCTATACGAATAAATAAATCTGACTTTGTATTTTCTAGTCCTAAATTCATCGCTGAAACGAGTCCATGTTTTTTTTGGACAATTATAGAAATTGGAAAACTATATTTGTGCAAATTTTTTTTTAGAATTTTGAGTTTATTACGAAGAATAATAACTATTTTGAATTGCTTTATAGATTGATTATTAAGACTATCCAAACATCTCAAGAGAGATTCATCCCAGTCTGTTGCTGGAATACATATTGTTGCAATGGGATTATTTGTTGAGGATTTTTTCATAAATTGATTACTTTTTTGTACATCTCGTCATACTGTTTGGCAATAATATGTGGTAATTTTTGTTGAGCTTTTATCTTTACTCCAAACTCTATTCTTTTTACTAATTTTGGATCAGAGGCAATTTTTTTTAAAGCTTGATACCATGAATTACTTGGCACAAGAATGCCGTCTTTCATATTGATAATATCTTCTTTGAAATGTCCGATATCAGATGCTAGAATACAAATTCCGTAACTTTGAGCATGATACAAAGGTCCGCTTGATCCCATAGAAATTCGAGCGGGCATAACTGCCGCATAGGCGTTTTGGTATAGCTGTTCGATTGTTTTATGATCGATAAATCCAGTCATTGTAACCCTTTTCTCAAGGTTTAGACTTTCTATTTTTTGAGAAATTTCTTCTCTTGCTTTTTCCTGACCGGGAATTGTTCCGCCAGCAAGTATTAGATTAAAATCTTTATTTTTTTTGGAAAATTTTTCAAATCCCTCTATGAGTTGTTCTATGCCTTTTCTGCGCACGATATAGCCAAAATACAAAAAATATTTTTTTCTTTTATTTTTACCATTTTTTCTTACTGGTATTGTTGTTCTTATGATCTGGATTTTTTTAGAAGCTACGTTATAGTCCTTTGTCAAAATATCTTTCATCATTCCCGAATGGCAAATTATTCGATCAGATAAAATTGAAATAGACAAAAATAAAATGTGGAAAATTAGCTTAAGAGTAAAAGGACGGATGTACCAAATCGATTTCATAAGAAAAAGTTTGATAAAATCATTGTCGATCTGTTCTTTATAAACTGCGGCATGTATTGTTGTCACGACCTTTACTCTTAGTAATTTCAAAAATAATAGTAAAATAGGAAAAATCAATATTGTCAAAGCACCTCCATACATATTCAATTCCTGTTGGACGTGGACAACGTCTGGTTTTTCTTCTAAAACGGTCCGAAGTATGCCAAAAATAAAAATTGGTCCTCTGTCCCAGACATTTTTTACATTGCGACAAGGATTTTTTATATTTTCAGGATTATTGTCGGCATAAACCATCAAATCGATATTCGAGTGATTTTGAATTGATTTGCAAAGAATTTCAGAAAAATGTCCGGATGGAAGTATTGTTGAGACAAGAGCTACCTTCATAGTTTCTTTAACTCTAGTAGAAATAATAGTGTAAGGATAGCGCAAGATCGTCAAAAGAACAACCCTAACTATTTTTTGGGAATAACCTCAACATTAGGGAGAGGAAAAATCATTCGAGTTCCTTTCTCTAGCAACTTTCTCTCTCGTATTAAAAATTCCTTTTTAAAAGACCATGGAAGGACTAAATAATAATCTGGATTTTTTTGACGGGATTCTTTTTCACTAATTATCTTAATTTCGGCTCCTGGGGTTTTTGCTCCCCATTTTTCTGGATTTTTATCTGCGGCAAACTGGATCAAATCTCTACCAATGCCACAATATTGTAGAATGGTATTTCCTTTTGTTGAGGCTCCATAAATATGAATGATTTGATTTTCTTTCTTTAATTTTTTTAGCAGTTTTAAAAGGGAATTTTTGCTTTTGGCAATATTTTTTTTGAAATTAGAATAAATTTTTTGATTATCTAAAGCTGTTTTTTTTTCTTCCTTATGGATTTGAGGAAGACCAGACAGAATATTGTTGTATTTATTTGAACTTTTTAGAGCAAGATAACATCGAATGCTACCTCCGTTTATATTATTTAAATCAGCCTTAACGATTTTTAAGCCGGCTGTTGAGGCAATTTTTTCCAAAACTTTAAGATGAAAATAAAGAAGGTGTTCATGGCAAATCGTATCATAAGAGTTATTTTTAATCATGGTGGGCAAATAAGCCACTTCCAATACCCAAACTCCATTTTGCGTAAGTAGCTTTTTCACTTCCTTGGCAAATCGCACCGGATCATCAACGTCGTAATACATGGCAATGCTGGCTACAACATCAAATTTCATGCCAGCA
>Ga0210005_1001068_pt1 | contig 18725 bp, 20 predicted proteins | sample CryGey02umfilter_3_FD_183961 | JGI IMG/M metagenome (GOLD analysis project Ga0210005, IMG submission 183961) | Groundwater microbial communities from aquifer in Utah, USA - Crystal Geyser 4/9/14 0.2 um filter (SPAdes) (version 3) | ecosystem: Environmental > Aquatic > Deep subsurface >... | reverse complement strand
GTTAAGAAAAAAGAGGTTGAGAAGCTGAAAAAGATTTCAGCTTTAACCAAACAGGAAGCCAGAGAATTGATTTTAGCGGCCACGGAGAAAAGAATTGCCGAAGACATTGCTCGTAAAATCAAAGAGGCGGAAGAGGAAGTCAAAGCTCATGCCGACGAGAAAGCCAAAGAAGTTTTAATTGAAGCCATTCAACACGGGACCACTGATTGGGTGTCAGAATACACCGTTTCCAGCGTTCATTTAGCTGATGAAGAGATGAAGGGACGGATTATCGGCCGGGAGGGCAGAAACATCCGGACTTTTGAAAGAGCCACCGGCGTGGAAATCGAGATCGACGAGACCAATGATATTCGTCTTTCCTCTTTTGACCCGGTGAGAAGAGAAATTGCCCGCCGCTCAATCGAGAAATTGGTCAAAGACCGCCGTATCCAACCCTCGCGAATTGAAGAGATTGTCGAAAAAACCAAGCAGGAAGTGGAAAAAATTATGTTTGAGGAGGGAGAAAAACTTTGCCACGCGGTTAAGGTTTATCGTCTTCACCCGGAATTAGTTAAACTCTTAGGCCGTTATAAATTCCGTTTCTCCTATGGTCAGAATATGATTATTCACACTTTGGAAGAGACGAAGATTGGTGTGCAGCTGGCTTATGAGGTTGGGGCGGATGTCAATGTCGTCCGTTTGGGTTGTCTACTCCATGACATCGGCAAAGTTGTCACCGAAGAAGAAGGAACCCACGTCCAGCTGGGGGTAGACTTGGTGCGAAAGTATCGCCTGCCCGAAGAGGTGGTGACTTGTATTGCCGAACATCACGAAGACAAACCTTTTTCCTCGCCTGAATCAAGGGTTGTTTGGATTGCTGATGCCGCTTCTGGCTCGCGTCCCGGCGCCCGTTATGAGCCCCACACAGAATACGTGGAGAGAATGGGTCTGATTGAGGAAATTGCCAAAGATTTTCCTGAAGTGGAAGAAGCCTTTGCTTATCAAGCTGGTCGAGACGTGCGGGTTTTGGTTAAGCCGGAAAAGGTTTCTGATGATGAGTTAGTTGTCTTGGCCAATAAAATCACCCAGGCTTTAGAGGAAAAAGCTTCCTACGCCGGACAGATTAAGGTAACTTGTATTCGCGAAACAAGAGCCAGTGAATTGACAAAAGCCAAGTAATTGTTGTAAACTTTGGAAGCTATGACCAAAAATGAAATTATTAATTTGGTGGCCGGCAAGGCTCATTCAACTAAAAAAGCCGCGGAAGAAGTGATTGATGTCTTTTTAAATGAAATCATTAAGGTTTTGGCCAAAGGTGAGAAGGTTGTCTTGTCTGGTTTTGGGACGTTTAGAGTGGTTAAGGTTAAGGACAAACCGGTGATTATTCCAGGCACCAAGGAAAAGAAGATTGTCAAAGGCCACCGTGCTTCTCGTTTTTCTCCAGGTAAACCCCTTAAAAAAGCCGTCCGTTAATCTGCTATAATCGCTATTATACAAGCCTGAAAGGCACAGTATAATTTTATTAGCTGATGAATACGATTGAAGTCTCCCATTTGCGGAAGTTTTATTCTGTTTTTAAAAAAGAACCAGGCGTCTGGGGTTCGTTGAAGTCGGTTTTCAAACGTCGTTACGAAGAAGTTCGGGCTGTTGATGACATTTCTTTTAATATCAAAGAAGGGGAATTGGTGGGCTTTATTGGCCCTAATGGGGCCGGGAAAACAACAACCTTAAAATGTCTTTCCGGTTTATTATATCCTGATTCGGGTTTTGTCTCTGTTTTGGGTTTTCAACCCTGGCAAAGAAAGCCGGAATTTCAAAAACAATTTGCCTTGGTCATGGGGCAGAAAAACCAGCTTTGGTGGGATTTACCACCGATGGAAACTTTTTTGTTGAATAAAGAAATTTACGAAGTCCCTGATGAGCAATTTAAAAAAACTTTAGAGGAATTGGTAGAACTTTTAGAGGTTGAAGATATTCTTAAGATTCAAACTCGCAAGCTTTCCTTAGGGCAAAGAATGAAATGCGAGTTGATTGCCGCTTTGATTCATTCGCCTAAAGTTTTATTTTTGGATGAGCCGACAATCGGTTTGGATGTTATTATGCAGAAGAAAATTCGTGACTTTATCAAGGAATACAATCAGCGCTACCAGGCAACGATTATTTTAACTTCTCATTACATGGGCGATGTTAAAGAGTTATGCCAGAGGGTTCTAATTATTGATAAAGGGCAATTGGTTTTTGACGGGGCTTTGGAAAAAATTGTCAAAAAATACGCCGAGCACAAGCTTATTTCCGTGGTTTTAAGTGAGAAAGTTAGTTTGGAAAAATTAAAACAGATTGGCAAAGTTGATAAATATGATTATCCAAAGGTTAATTTTCGTATTGGCAAAAAACAAACTTCGGAGATAACCAGTAAAATTTTAGAAGAATTACCGATAGTTGATTTAAATATTGAAGAGTCACCGATTGAAGAAATCATCAGAGATTTATTCACCAAAAAGAACTATCGATGAAAAAGTATCTCCAGTTAGCCAAGATTACTTTTGAGGAATATCTTGTCTATCGACTCAATTTTTATCTCTGGCGTTTCCGTAGTTTTATCGTCTTTTTGACTCTCCTTTTCTTTTGGTTGGCGATTTATGGTGATCGGACGGAATTTCTTGGCTATCAGAAAGCCCAAATGATAACCTATGTTATTGGTATTGCTTTTTTAAGAACGATTGTTTTGGGTTCAAGATCAGCGGACTTGGGTCCTCAAATTCGTAGTGGAGAATTAACCAAACTGCTTCTTAAACCAATAAAAACAATACACTTTTGGTTTACTAGAGATGTCGTGGATAAAGGTTTAAATCTTTTTTTTACCATTATTGAAATTTTAGCCATCGTCTGGCTTTTAAAACTTTCTTTTTATCTGCCTTATCATTTAACAACTTATTTTTCTTTTGCGGTTTTATCTTTAATGGCTATTTTTTTATATTTCTTTTTAAGTTTTACTCTTTCGGTGGTGGCTTTTTGGACTGAGGAAATTTGGGCGACTAGATGGCTTTTTGGTGTTATTTTTTTAGAATTTTTGGCTGGAGCTTTTTTCCCGCTTGATGTTTTACCCTCCTGGCTCACTAAAATTATTTATCTAACTCCTTTTCCTTATTTGGTCTTTTTCCCGATGAAAATTTGGCTAGAACAATTGAATAGCGGTGAAATAATAATGGCTATTTTTATTTGTTTAATCTGGCTGATTTTTTTCTGGTGGTTAGCTGTTTTTTTGTGGAGGAAAGGAGCCAAAAATTACGGTGCTTATGGTGGTTAAATTAATTAAAATTTGGTTAATGTTTACTTCGCGAGCGGCTCAAAGTGCACTTTTGACCACCTGGGCAGGTGTCTTGTTTATTATTGGTAAGATTGTTCGTTTTTTACTTTTTTTTGTTTTCCTTTTTGTCGTTTTATCAACAGTGAAAAACTTAGCTGGCTATAATCGTGAACAGGTAATTTTCTTTTTTTTGGTTTTTACCTTAATCGATGCCCTTGTCCAGTTTTTCTTTCGTGGCGTTTATCATTTCCGGCCTCTGATTGTTTCCGGCGATTACGATTTAGATTTAATGAAACCTTTACCTTCCTTTTTTCGTCCGATTTTTGGCTATAGTGATATCCTGGATTTTGTAACTTTGATTCCGCTTTGGTTTTATTTCTTATGGTTTGTTTTTACTAACCATCTTTTTGCCGGAATAGGCGATTTGATTTTATTTTTCTTGCTTTTGGGCAATAGTATTGTTTTAGGTTTTGCTTTTCATCTTTTTGTTTGCGGAGTTTGTGTTTTGACGACCGAAATTGACCATTTGATTTGGATTTACCGGGATTTAACGAGTATGGCTCGATTTCCGACAGACATTTACTATAAATTTATTCAGTATATTTTAACCTTCACCATTCCGGTGGTGATTTTATTTACCGTTCCGGCCAAAGCTTTATTGGGTTTATTATCTTGGCAGTGGGTAGTTTTAGCCTTTTTAATTAGTGGTTTGTTTTTATGGGGTTCGTTTAAATTTTGGCATTATGCTTTAAGTAGATATTCTAGTGCTTCTAGCTGATTTAGTTATGAAGCACAAAAAATTAATTCTTTGGTTGTTGGCTTTTCTTTTTTTATTGGCTTTAGGACAACAGCTTTATAAACTTTTCTTTGTTTGGCAGCAAAATAATTTTGTTGATTTTAAAGTTTATTGGGATGGAATTAGAGCGGCTTTGGCTGGTGGTAATATTTATTCTTTTGGCGGAAAATATTTAAATATCGTGCCTTTTAATTATCCGCCAACAACTTTACTTTTTTTGCTTTTCCTACCTTTGTTTTCTCAATCAACGGCTTCTTTATTTTTGCTTTTTATTTCCCTTGGTAGTTTTTTAGGAAGTCTTTATTTATTAACTAAGATGTTTTTTAAACCTGCCCAGAAATGGCTGGTTTTCTTTTTATCTTCGGTTTTATTTATTCAATTTTTCCCAACTAAATTTACTTTGACGTTAGGACAGATTAATTTAATAATTTTATTTTTAATTGTTTTAGGTTTTTACTTTTACCAAAAGAAAAAAGATGTCTCTTCTGGTCTTTTTTTAGGGATAGCAACTTTAATTAAAATCTTTCCGGGTAAAAATATTATTCTGGCTTCTCATCCTTTTTTCGGAGCTTTGCTTTTATGGCTCTATTCGTTAAAATTGTCTTTTGATAAAAATGAAAAGTAAAAAATATTTCATTAAAACTTATGGTTGTCAAATGAATGTTTCTGATTCAGAGAAAATTGTTGGTTGGTATCAACAGCATGGTTGGCAAGAGGCCAAGTCAATGGAAGAAACTAATGAAGTGGTTATGGTGACTTGTTCTGTTCGGCAGACAGCTGAAGATAGGGTTTATGGGTTGATTAACAATTTGGTTAAACTGAAAACTAAAAATTCAAAATTAAAGATTGTACTAACTGGCTGCATGATGAGATATCCCTTAAGATGGTTGAAAGATAAAATGCCTCAGGTTGACGAATTTAAAAAGATAGACGAATTTAAATTAGATAGCGGGGAGAAAATAGTTAGAGAATCTAAAAGCCACGCTTTTGTGCCGATTATGGAAGGTTGTAATCAGTTTTGCGCTTATTGTGTTGTGCCAACGGCACGGGGGCGAGAGGTTAGTCGGTCTTTTGAAGAAATTGTTTGCGAAGTTAAGGAATTATCTAAGAGAGGTTATCAGAAAATTACCTTACTGGGACAAAATGTTAATGCCTATGGGAAGGATTTAAAACTAAAAGATAATTTTGCCAGACTTTTAAAAGAAATCCATCAGATTCAAGAAATTGAAAAGATTTCTTTTTTAACCTCTAACCCTTGGGACTTAAATGATGAGATTATTGAAGCCATCAGTTTACCTAGAATTGATCGTTATTTACATTTGCCGGTTCAATCCGGTGACGATGAGATTTTGAAAAGAATGAACCGTCCCTATAAGATAAAAGATTATCTTCAATTGGTGGAAAAGATTAGAAAAAAGATTCCTGATGTTAGAATCGGCACTGATATTATTGTTGGTTTTCCTGGGGAAACGGAAAAACAATTTAAAAACACCATTGCTTTATGTCAAAGAATAGGTTTTGTTAAGGCCTACGTAGCGATGTATTCGCCGCGATTAGGAACCGCCGCTTTTAAACTAAAGGATGATGTTTCTCATCAAGAAAAAAGACGGAGATGGAAGATTTTGGATGATTTAATTAATTAAATCGCGTCAAACGCGATTAAACCGGAGTATAAATTTGCCGCATGTGTTCCGATCTTTTAGTCAGTTGCTTGATTTTTTCCACTTCCTGTCTTTTGATATTTAATTTTTGGGCGATTTCGTTAGATTTTAGGTTTGATTCTAAACTTTCAAGAACCAAATCAAGCGTTTCGTAGGGCATACCGATGGCTTCCTCATCAATAATTCCCGGTATAATGTCCGGAGAAGGAGCCTTATTAATAATTTCTGGGGGAATTTGTAAAAAGGTGGCTAATTGCCTAACCTGAGTTTTATATAAGCCTAAAAGAGGCATAATATCAGTAGCATCATCACACCCATGCTTGACAAAAAAGCCGATTTTTGCTTCAGTTTTATTAGCTGCGCCAACTACGAGTCGATTTTCTTTTTCTGCCCAAAGGTATAAAAGGACCATTCTTAGGCGATGTTTTATTCGATAATAGGCATTGCTGTTTTTAAGCCAAAAAGAATAATCTTTATCTTTAAATCCGGATAAAGAGGCGGAAAATGGAGTTTCTCCAGTTTTCTTTTCGAAAAATTTGTAGGCTTTTTTAACTAATACCTCTTTGAATTTTTTTGGTAAAAAAATTTTATTTAAAGGAAAAAGTCTTAGGGTACCAAATTTTTTAACAAAAGGAGTAATGTCGATTAGTTTTGTTTTAATCTTTAATTGATTGGCAAGATTGATAGCATCTTTTATATGTTGTTTTTTTGAATCCTTATCAGGCATTATTAAGGCCAAGACTTTTTCAGGACCCACCGCACGTTTACATAAACTAGCTAGAACGGCCGAATCTAGCCCGCCAGAGAGTCCTAAAATAACCCCTTCTCTTTCCAATTTATCCATATATTCTTTAATAAAATTTTCCAGTTTGGGAGCAGTTTGCTGGGGATTAACTTCCAGCTGATTTCGGAGAAATTCGAAGCTCATTTTCGGTTGTGTCTCTTTCATAGGAACCCCTTTATTTTATCAAATAAAGTGATAGAATTGAAACCATAAAAAAATGAGCGGACTTTTTGGCGTTATTTCTAAAAAAGACTGCCCTCATCTTCTTTTTTACGGGACAGACTATCATTCACATCTGGGGACACAAAAAGCAGGTTTAGTGATGATGAATCATCAGATTCAACGCTGTATTCATGATATTTCTACCAGTCAATTTAAATCTAAATTTCTTGAAGAGATAGTTAAAATGAAGGGGACTAAGGGAATAGGGGTGATTAGCGATTCAGACCCGCAGCCAATTATTATTTCTTCTTCTTTTGGCAATTTTGCCTTGGCGGCGGCCGGCCTTTTAGGCAACAAAGAAAAACTAATTAAGGAGATTACGTCTCGAGGAGGAAGTTTTTCGGAAATGAGCGGTGGAAAAATTAATACCATCGAAGTTATCGGCAAATTTATCGCCCAAAAAGAAAATATACCTGAAGGCATAGAATCTATTTTTAACAAAATTGAAGGCTCAATTTCCCTTTTAGCGTTGGCCAAAGAAGGCCTTTGGGCGGCTCGGGATCCGATGGGAAGAACAACCTTGGTTGTTGGACAAAAGGGTGAAGCTTTTGCCGTGGCTTCAGAAAGTTGCGCTTTCCCAAATTTAGGTTTTGAACTAATCAAAGAATTAGCGCCTGGAGAAATTGTTCTCTTAACCAAAAAGGGTTTAGAAATAAAAAAACAAATTTTAAGAAAAGGAAAGATTTGTGCTTTCTTATGGATTTACACCGGTTATCCCGCTTCTTGTTATGAAAATATCTCGGTGGAAAGAGTCAGGGAGAATTGTGGGGCTAATTTAGCCAAGGGTGACAAAATTAAAGCTGATTTTGTTACTGGTATTCCCGATTCAGGCATAGCTCACGCTTTAGGCTACGCCATGGCGGCTAAGATTCCCTACCGGCGTCCCTTGGTCAAGTATACCAGTGGCTATGACCGCAGTTATACCCCGCCCTCACAAAAAATAAGAGACCAGATTGCGAAGATGAAATTAATCCCCATTAAAGAAATTATTAAGGGGAAAAGTATCGTTATTTGCGATGACTCCATTGTCCGCGGCACGCAACTAAAAAACCAAGCCATTGAAAAACTCTGGCACCACGGGGCAAAAGAAGTTCATGTCAGAATTGCTTGTCCGCCCTTAATGTTTCCCTGTAAATATAATCTTTCAACTCGGACAGGGGAAGAGTTGGCCGCCAGAAGAGCCATAAAAAAACTTGGTAAACAAAGATTGATTAACACTAAAAAATTTATTGATGATACAACCCCACAATACCGAAAGATGGTCGAGGGGATTAGAAAAGAATTGGGGGTAAATACTCTTAAATACCAGACGGTTAAACAAATGATTAAGGCCATTGGTTTGCCTAAGAAAAAAATTTGCCTTTATTGTTGGACTGGTGAAGAATAATTCTTTTAAACCTGTGGTTCTTCTTGACTTGGTTCTTCAGTTGGTGTTTTTGGAACAGGCGGCATTGTTTGTTCTGAGCTAACTTCCTCCACAGCGATGTTCATTGGTTGTCCGCAACAAACCAATTCTCCAATTCCAGCAAACCTTAACTAAGTTGCCACAAATACTACATTTATAATTTTTGTTTAATTCAGTCATTTTTTACCTCCTTTCTTTTTCATTGAATTATTTATTTCTACCATTTGTTAATTTAACTTGTCAACCATGGTTATTATATAATTAACTTATGAAAAAATTACTTATTTCGAGTAAGGCGAGAAACAAGGTTCTGACCGAAGGCCAGGTTCTTATTATTTGCGGGCCAACGGCAACCGGAAAAACCGGCTTGGCTTTGAAATTGGCGAAGAAGCTTAAGGGTGAGATTGTTTCGGCTGATTCCCGACAGGTTTATCAGGGAATGGATATTGCCACTGGCAAAGATTTACCAATTAAAACAAAATTCAAAATGAAGAATTTAGGCTTAGAAGGCCAGAATTTTAAAATTGGTTATTATGAAGTCGATGGCGTTAAACTTTGGCTTTATGACATCGTCAGGCCTGATTATTTTTTTAATGTGGCTGATTGGGTAAAATGTGCTCATTTGGTTATTAAAGATATTCATCAACGGGGTCAATTGCCGATTTTAGTGGGAGGAACCGGTTTTTACCTCAAGGCGCTGATTGAGGAGATTCCCACTAAAGACATCCCGCCCAATTGGTGGTTAAGAAAAGGGCTGGAATTAAAATCAACAAAGGTGCTTTTTGAAGAGTTAGCTGAACTTGATTCTTCACGGGCTGGGCAAATGAATGTTTCTGATAGACAAAACAAACGAAGATTAATCAGGGCGATTGAAATTGCCCGCTGGCGGGTAGAACATCGTTCAGAAAAGACTTTACCATCAGTTCAATTTGAAAATCTGATGATTGGTTTAAAAGCACCTTTAAAATTTCTTTATCAAAAAATTAATCAAAGAGTTGAGGCACACTTTAAAAATGGGGCTGAAAAGGAGATTAAAAAATTAATCAAACAGGGTTTTTCTTGGAATCTGCCGTCAATGAGTGCCTTAGGCTACCGAGAATGGCAGCCTAGATTTGAAGGTCAGGCAAGTTTGGTGGAGGTTTTGACTCGCTGGCAATTTGATGAACATGCTTATGCCCGAAGACAGATGACTTGGTTTAAAAAAAACAAAAAAATTAAATGGTTTGACATCAGCCGAAAAGGATGGGAAAATAAACTAGAAAAGGAACTTGTTGTTTGGTACACTAGAAAAAATGTCTAGAAAAATTGAAATTTCTCACCGCACCATTGTTTTCACCGTTATTTTTTTATTGGTTCTTTGGCTTTTATATTTCTTAAGAGGGGTTTTAATTATTTTGTTTCTGGCTTTAATTTTAATGGCGGCCTTGAATCCTTTGGTTGACCGTCTGGAAAGATGGCGTTTGCCGCGGGCTTTAGCCATTGCCTTGATTTATCTTTTGATTTTTAGCGTTATTGGTTTGGCTATTTGGAGAGTTATTCCGCCCTTAGTTAATCAGACGCAAAACTTGACTTCCCGTTTCCCCTCCTATCTGGAGTCTTTAAAATGGTTGGGAGTTGATAAAGAAGTTGTCTATAATCAACTTAACCAGTTGACAGAACAGTTAGGGGTTATTTCCAGTGGGATTATTAGAACTTTTGTCAGCTTTTTCCAAAATTTAATTAACATCGTCGTTTTGCTGGTGATTAGCTTTTATCTTTTGCTGGAAAGGAAAAATTTGGGTAGATATCTTTTAAGATTCTTTGGTGATAATGCGGAAAAAACGGGCATCAGGGTGATGGATGAGATTGAAAAAAGATTAGGCGGTTGGATTAGGGCGGAGATTGTTTTAATGATTATTATCGGTTTGCTGACTTTTATCGGCTTGACTCTTTTGGGTATTGATTACGCCTTGCCCTTGGCGATTTTGGCCGGGTTTTTGGAAATTATTCCCAATATTGGTCCTTTTATTTCAGCCATTCCCGCGGTTTTAGTTGCTTTGTTTATTTCTCCTTTGATGGCTTTGGCCGTGGCGGCTTTGTATTTTCTAGTTCAACAAATAGAAAACAATTTTATTGTGCCCCAGTTGATGGCCAAAGAATGCGGCCTTAACCCTTTAATTACAATTATTGCCTTAATTGCCGGTTTTAAATTGGGAGGGGTGATTGGGGCGATTTTAGCGGTGCCGGTCGTCCTTTTAATTGAGATTATTTTAACGGAAATTTCGACTTCGGAAAAATTCAAAAGAATTTAATTCCACTAAAAAACCTAGAAAGCTCGTAAGCCAGATTCTGTTTAAACAGTCATCTATCTTCGCCCTCGAACATTGTGACTTGGGAAGACATCCTGATAACGTCCCAGTCGGAGGTTGCAGCGGGGAGGGTTGCCTCGTTTCACCCTTTTCAATCTTTTTAGGATTAAAAAGACTCGTCTCTGTGGCCCTATCTAGCCATAAACTACCAGGAGTTCATGGTGCTACCTTGCGATAGCCACCCTGTCTTCAGCTGTCTGGACTTTCCTCCCCTCGTCGCTTCGCTCCTCGGGTTTAACCCTGAGCGAACGAAGTGAGTCGAAGGGCGACTGTCCGGCTTTCTAGGTGCTTTTATCATAGCAGAAAATTGCCTTTTTTTCAAGTTTTGCTAAGATTAATTAATGACTTGGTGGCAGGCGATTTTTTTAGCCTCTCTTCAGGGGATTACCGAATTTCTACCGATTTCTTCCTCGGGTCACCTGGCGATTTTCCAAAAAATTTTTAATCTTGGTGCCCCGATTATTTTTGATATCTTTGTTCATGTCGGTACTTTATTGGCCATTATTTTTTTCTTCAGGAAAGAATTAGGGAAAATCTTAAAAGGTCTCTTTGTTAAAGAAAGAGACTCTTGGAGAATTTTTTGGCTTTTGTTAATTGGCAGTTTGCCGGCGTTGTTTGTCGGTTTGCTTTTGGAAAAACATCTGGAATTGATTTTTAGTTCTTTAAAACTAATTTCATTTTCTTTTTTGTTAACTGGAATTCTTTTAATCAGTACGAAATTTTTAAAAGCCAAAAGAAAAAAGGATTTATTTTCTGTAAAATGGCTGGATGCTTTAGTTGTTGGTTTATTTCAGGCGGTGGCGATTTTGCCCGGAGTTTCGCGTTCCGGTTCAACCATTGTTGGCGGCTTATGGAGAAATTTTAAGCGGGAAACAGCCTTTCAGTATTCTTTCTTTTTGGCCATTCCGGCCATTTTGGGAGCCTTGGTTTTACAAATTCCTGACCTCTTGAATCATCAGTTTATTTTTTTTAAACAAGCAATTTTAGGAATGTTTATTGCTTTTATAGTGGGATTTTTTTCTTTAAAAATTTTGAAGAAAGTTTTGCTTAATTTTCAATTTTGGTTCTTCGGTTTTTATTGTTTTTTGCTTGGTTTTTTACTTCTTCTTTTTTAAAAAAAATTTTGGCTTTAATTTATCTTCAGATTAATACTTGACAAAGTTTTCAATTAAGATAAATTTAATTTTAGATTTAAAAAAAATTAAAAAAAAATGGAAAAGCCTCCCGGGGTAGCTAGCGCTTCCTCTTTCCTCACCAATATTCCCTTACTTGATCTGCCGCAAAAGGAAATTGTTAACTTTGCTAAAAAAATATTTAATGGCTCTTCAAGAGATTTGCTTTTTCGAGTAGAAACCGATTTATCTGAATGCCAATTGCTTTGGGAAGAATTTTCCCCTAATGAATCGTTGTTTGATCTTTGGGATTTTCGTTTGGCCTTTTGGCGGGGTTATCAGTACCACCCTTATTTCATTACTTTATCCTTTCAAGAAAAAGTTATTTCCATTTTGCCCTTATGGTTTGACAAGGAAGATAATCAATACACCTGGTTTGGTGGCAGCTGGCCGGATGAAAATACCTTTTTTACTAAGAGTGCCAAAACAATTCCTTTACTGCTTAAATTAATTCCTGGCAAGACAAGGCTTTTCTGTATTAGAAGCCAAGAAGGAATTACCGACCAGGGAAGTTTTTTGGAAGCCGACGAGGAAAAATATATTCTTGACTTAAAAAATTTTTCTTCTTTAGATGATTTCTGGGGAACTTTAAAAAAGAAAAAACGTTACAATCTTAAAAGAGACTGGAAAAGAATTCAAGCTTTAAAACCAGAAATTATCGTCAATGATTTTTCTCATCTGGAAAATCTTTTTAAATTAAATATTGATCGTTTTGAAGAGATGGTTTTAGATGATAACAAATCAACCTTTTTGTCAAAAGAAAAACAGCAAACTTTTAAAGAAATTATTAATTTAGCTAAAGACTATCAGGTGAGAATGGTTTCAACGAAAATTGACGGAAAAGTCGTGGCCGTTGATTTAGTCGCTCTTTACCACCAAACTTATTATTGTTTGGCCGGCGGTTGCGATGTCGAAAACTATTCGGGGTTGGGGAGTTTTGCCAATCTGCAGTTGATTAAAGATGCCATTGAGTTGGAAAATGTTGATTTGATTGATTTTCTTCAAGGTGATGTTAACTGGAAAGCTTCTTGGAGATTAGGGACGCGACCTCTGTTTAAGTTCGCCAAAGACTAGTCCGAAATAGCAAAAACCTTCCTTCATGGAAGAATAAGGTTTTTGCTGGATTTTAAAATCCTAAAGGCTTTTAGCCAATTCGGAACATCTTCGTGCCGCAAACTTCGCAAGTTGCTTTTCGAGCTTTCTTGCCGTTCTTCAAAGTTACATTTTCAACGTCTTTTCCGTTTCTCTTAGTGCGACACTTCACACAATAGAAATCTAATGCCATAAATTTTCACCCCCTTTCTTTCTTTGGACAGAAAAAATTATTTCAGCTTCAAGTATAGCACGACTTCGAAGCTAATAATGAAGACAGTCAATATTAAAGTTTTTAATAAATCTTTTTTGTTTAGCTTCAAATCACCAGAAAAGGCCGAACTATCTGTTATTTTTTCTTGCTTAGCTTCCAGAGGTTTGATTTGAGGCTGTTTTGAAATTGCCTCTTGACTTGATTCAGATTTAGGTTCCAGAACCAAAGTTGGAGAAGGTTTTTGCTGGCCGAGCTGTCTTTTAAGTTGAAGAATTATTTTTTTTTGCCTGGTTTTTCTTTTTTTGCTCATTTTCTACGATTGACAATATCACGAAAGACTTTTAAAATCAAGTTATGCTCAATAGCATCCCGTTTGATTTGATTATTTGGGGAATTATTTTTTTTTGGCTGGTTTTTTTGTCGATTATCTTTTATAATCTCTTTAGTCACTACCAAAAGTTGACCAAGGGAGATAATAAAAAAGGTTTGAAATCGATTTTGGAGGAGCTTTTAAAAGATTTTGCCAAAGAAGCGGTGAAGATTGATGAGTTGATTCAGGAGATGCAAAAGCTCCAAAAGGAAAACCTTTATAATATCCAAAAGATTGGTTTGGTTCGTTTTAATCCCTTTTCGGAAACCGGCGGTAATCAAAGTTTTTCTTTAGCCCTTCTTAATGGTGAAGAAAGCGGGTTGGTGATCACCAGCCTTCATTCTCGGGAAATGACGAGAATTTATTCGAAGCCGGTCAAGAAAGGCAAGGCCGAAGGTTATGAACTCTCGGCTGAAGAAAAACTGGCGATTAAAGCGGCCAAGAAAATAAAAGGTTAAATTAAAGAACAAGATGATATTTAAAAACAAAAGCAAATTAATTTTAATTATCGGCGGTGTTTTAGTTTACCTGGCTTCGGCGGGTCTTTCTTACGGCGCCTTTCGTTTTTTGGGAGGCGGTGATCGTTTATTATCGCCAGTGGATATCACTCCCGGCAGTGGTTTTAAGATTGATCCCAATGCGCCGAAAACCGAAGCTTGTCCTTTAACAGGAGTATTATTCAGTAAAGCTGAACGGCAAATTTGGGAACAAAGAAGACCCTTAACAGTGATGGTTGAAAATCATGAAGAATCACGGCCGCAGTCAGGCTTGAGTAAGGCGGATGTTGTTTATGAAGCCGTGGCCGAAGGCGGTATTACCCGTTTCTTGGCGGTTTTTTATTGTGGGGCAGCAGCCGAAGAAGTTACTATTGGTCCGGTGCGTTCCGCCAGAACTTACTTTATGGATTTTGCCTCAGAATACGGCGATTATCCTTTATATACTCATGTTGGCGGCGCCAACATACCTGGCCCGGCCAATGCCTTGGGACAGATTGGTGATTATGGTTGGTTGGCTAAAGGTAATGACCTGAATCAATTTTCTTTGGGGTTTCCTGTTTTTTGGCGTGATTACGAAAGAATCGGTCATCCGGTGGCGACGGAGCACACGATGTATTCCACCACCGAGAAGCTTTGGGAAGTGGCCCAAAAAAGAGGCCTAACCAATGTTGATGACGAAGGCAACAAATGGGATGCCACTTTTAGCCAATGGCAGTTTAAAGAAGAAGCTAAGTTAGATGAGAGAGGTGAGGTAGCTAGGGTTGAGTTTTCTTTCTGGGAAAACAATCCTGAGTATGCTGTTCGTTGGGAATATCAGAAAGACAACAATAATTATCTGCGTTTTAACAACGGCCAATCCCTTAAAGATTTGAATAATGATTCTCAACTTCAAGCTAAAACGGTAATTATTCAATTGATGAAGGAAAAAGGGCCGATTGATGAAGTTAAACACATATTATATACCACCCTTGGTAGCGGCCAGGCCTTGATTTTTCAAGATGGCCAAGTGATTGAGGGGACTTGGATTAAAGCCAAGCGGCAGTCAAGAACGAAATTTACTGATAGCTCAGGCAAAGAAATCAGTCTTAATCGCGGCCCAATTTGGATTGAGATTGTGCCGGTGGGTGGCGAAGTCAAATACTAGAAATATGCTTCAGGATTTAATGGTTTCTAAAGTCAGGGCGAAACTGCTCCAGACCTTTCTGGCTAAACCCAAAGAGATGTTTTACGTGCGCCAATTAGTGCGTTTAACTGGAGAAGAAATCAACGCCGTGCGTCAGGAATTGCAAAGAATGGAGAGATTGGGAATGGCTAAGAAGGAAAGCCGCGGCAATCGGATTTATTACTGGTTTAACAGAGATTATCCTCTTTATCAGGAAATTTTGTCTATGGTTTGTAAAACCGTTGGTTTAGGTGGAGAAATTTTGAAAAAAAGAAGTAAAATCGGCAATATCAGATATGCTTTGATTTCCGGCCGTTTGGTTAAGGGTTTGCCACGTAAGCCGGAGGGAGTTGATTTATTGATTGTCGGCGAGATTAATTTACCTAATTTAGCTAACCTTGTTAGAGATGAAGAAAAAAATTTAGGACGGGAGATTAACTACAGTGTTATGACGAAAGAAGAATTTGATTTTCGCAAGAAAAGAAGAGACCCCTTTTTGTTTAGTATTTTAACTGAGGCAAAAATTATGTTGATTGGTGAAGAGGAAAGTTTGTTTGCTTAAGGAGTTAATGATGGCAAAACAAAAAATTATCAAGACTGGTCATAGTTTGGCGGTGACCATTCCTTCGGCTTTCGCTCGTTTGTTAGGGATTAAGGCCGGACAAGACGTTGAAGTTAAGATTGAGCCAGAAACCGGTCGGGCTATTTTTACCTTTTCCGGCAACAAACAACTTCCTCTTTCTCAAAACCTCGTCAAATCAAGAAAAAAGAAAAGATGAAAAATTATCGTTTTTTAATTTGGTTGATTATTATTTTAACCTTAGGTTCTCTTTATGTTAATTTCCCCAATGGAATTCATTTGAAATTTGCCCCACTAAAAATAGATAAGGAGATTTTTCTTCCCTTTTTTCGTGAGTTAGAGATTAAAAAAGGCATTGATTTGGCTGGTGGCACTCATTTGGTTTTTCAAGCCGACATGAGCGCTATTACTTCTGAAAACCGTCAGGCGGCCATTGATGCGGCCAAAGATAATATCGAAAAAAGAGTCAATCTTTTTGGTGTTGCCGAACCGGTGATTCAAACTTCCAAAGTTGGCGATGATTATCGTTTGATTGTTGAGCTGGCGGGGATAACAGACATCAATCAGGCGATTGATTTAATTGGTCAAACTGCCCAGCTTGATTTTCGGGAGTTGCCTCAAGAAGCAACGCAAGCCGCCACTTATTTTGATTTTAAAACGACCGGTTTAACCGGCAAAGATTTAAGAAAATCTGAGGTGAAATTTGATCCCAATTCCGGGGAGCCGCAAGTGGGTTTGGAATTTAATAATGAAGGGGCCCAAAAATTTGCTGATATCACTTCCAGAAACGTCAATAAACGAGTGGCTATTTTCTTAGATGAATTGCCTTTAACCGCTCCAAATGTTCAGGAGCCGATTACTAGCGGGGATGCCGTTATTAGCGGTGATTTTACTCTAGATGAGGCCAAAAAAATGTCTATTCAACTTAACGCCGGAGCTTTGCCGGTGCCGATTGAATTAATTGAACAAAGGAATATTGGAGCGACTCTAGGAGCGGAATCAGTTCAAAAAAGCATTCAGGCTGGTCTTATTGGTTTATTGATGGTCATTATTTTTATGGCTGCTTATTACGGTCGTTTGGGTCTTTTGGCTGATGTGGCTTTGATTATTTACGGTTTGCTAACTTTGGCTTTATACAAATTAATTCCGGTGACTTTGACTTTGCCGGGCATTGCCGGTTTTATTCTTTCCATTGGTATGGCCGTTGATGCCAATATCTTAATTTTTGAAAGAATGAAGGAAGAGTTGCGAGCCGGTAAAAGTCGGATTGCGGCTATGGAGTTGGGTTTTGGCCGGGCCTGGGATTCAATTCGCGATGCCAATGTTTGTATTTTAATTACCTGTTTTATTCTTTTTAATCCCTTTTCCTGGCCTTTTTTAAACACCTCTGGGATGGTTCGTGGTTTTGCTTTAACTTTGGGGTTGGGGGTAATCTTAAGTTTATTTACAAGTATTGTTGTTACTCGAACTTTAATCAGAGCTTTTTATCGGAAAGAGGAGATGAAGCATGATTAGATGGATGCGTTTTAAGTGGCTTTATTTTCTTATCTCGGCGATAGTGATTGTTCCCGGTTTGGTTTCTTTATTGATGTTTGGTCTTCGACCTGCCATTGATTTTACCGGCGGAACTTTGTTGGAATATCGATTTGATCAGGAAATTACCTCTCAACAGATAAATGATTTTTTAAAGGAAAAAGATTTTGAAGTTTACTCAATTCAGAGTTCAGGCGAGAGGACTTATCTTTTAAGATTGCCGATTTTAGAAAAAGAAAAAATACTAGAAATTGAAAACCTACTAACGGAAAAAACGGGCAGTAAACCCCAGGAAGTTCGTTTTGAGGTTGTTGGCCCAACTTTAGGACGAGAGCTTTTAATTAAGACGATTATTGCCGTTATCTTAGCAGCTGGTTTTATCCTTAGTTATGTTGCCTGGCGTTTTAAAAACACTAAATTTGGTGTTTGTGCCATTTTAGCTTTGTTTCATGATATTTTAGTTTTATTAGGAGCTTTTTCCTTGATGGGTCACTTTTGGAAATTAGAAGTGGATACTCTTTTTGTAACAGCGATGTTAACAATTCTATCTCTTTCTGTTTATGATACAATCGTTGTTTATGATCGTATTCGTGAATCGCAAAAATTATTACCAGATATCCCCTTTGAATCTGTAGTTAATAAGGCGATTACAGAGACTTTGCCTCGTTCCTTAAATACCTCATTAACACTTGTTTTTGTTTTAGTTGCCTTAATACTTCTAGGTGGAGTGACGATTAAATGGTTTGCGGTAGCTTTATTGATTGGGGCAATTTCCGGAACTTATTCTTCTCCCTTCAACGCCGTGCCTTTGTTAGTGCTTTGGGAAAATCTTTCTCAAAGAAGAAAAAAATAAACTTTTGACTTTTATTTGGAAATTTGATAATATTTGGCCAACTGCCTCCTATAGATTATTTTCACTAATTAAACATAAATATGGTGGAGCGACTTAAATATAATGCCGAGGAGATAGTTAATAATAGTAAAAGATTAGCAAAAGTTGATGTTTTTGAAAAAAAATCTCCGCTAAAAGAGTATTTTCCTTCACAAACAGAGATACTTCTTGAAGAGATGTGTATATCATTCAGAACAAAATTAGAACAAGCTTATGTAAATCCAATTAATGAAACTAAACTGGTAAGATTATCAAAACCGGTTGTTGTTACTAACAGATATACTGGCGAAAAGAATTTACTTGCCATGCAGTATACTCGTTTTTCTCCTCTTCATGATTTGGGGGAAGTGGTTGAAGTTTACAGAAAAAATAACCAACGTTCTTCTAGAAAATCCTCTGAAAAGATTGTAGACGAAATATATAGAAGAGTTAGGGAAAAAAACAATGGGAAATGGGATACATTTCGGGAAATTACCAATGTGGAATTTATTCCAGATGTTAAAGTTGGAAAGTGGCGAAAACAATTTTATTTTGCCTTATTCAGATTAGGTGAGAAGACACCAGAGCAAGAAATTAAACCATTTGAAATTTGGGATAGGGGAAGGGTTGGGGGAAATCTGCCTGATGTTCATATAACCTTCACGAGAGAACCGCTTTTTGTGATAGGTCACAGAAGACTAAGAATCGAAGGAAAAGAAAAAAGTGATAATA
>Ga0210005_1001062_pt1 | contig 18794 bp, 17 predicted proteins | sample CryGey02umfilter_3_FD_183961 | JGI IMG/M metagenome (GOLD analysis project Ga0210005, IMG submission 183961) | Groundwater microbial communities from aquifer in Utah, USA - Crystal Geyser 4/9/14 0.2 um filter (SPAdes) (version 3) | ecosystem: Environmental > Aquatic > Deep subsurface >... | reverse complement strand
AAATATGTGGACAAGAAGAAAGTGGATAAGAAAAAGATGTATTACGGAGCGATAAAAGGGATGGTAGCCTCAATCGAAGATCCGTATACATTTTTCCTTACCCCCGTTGAAAACAAACAGTCAAAAGACGGTCTTGAAGGGAAATTTGAAGGTATTGGCGCACAGTTAGGCATGAAGGAAAATAGGGTTGTGGTGATTGCGCCTCTTAAAAATTCACCCGCAGAAAAGGCGGGTGTTCTGGCTGGGGATTATATTCTCAAGGTAAATAATGAAGTGATAGCTGGAATGCCCCTTACCCAAGTGGTGTCAAAAGTTCGCGGTGATAAGGGAACAAAGGTTCATCTTGCGCTTGGACGAAACGGAAAAGAAGTAGAAATAGATGTTGTTCGAGATACAATTCACGTAGAGTCGGTCGAAACTAAACTAGATGAAAAACTATCTTCATGTACAAGTGCGTGTGATAAAGTCGCTTACCTTAAATTAAATCAATTTGGGGACGGGACCGTAGACGAATGGGAACAGAAAGTGGCCGAAATAAAGGCAAAATGGGACACGGGGACAATCAAAGGATTGGTTTTAGACCTTCGAGACAATCCAGGTGGTTATTTAGAAAGTTCAGTGTATCTTGCGGGTGAGTTCTTGGAACAAAATAAGCTTGTCGTAAAACAAGAGTCCACTAGTTATGAAAATAAGGATTATTATGTGACGAGAAAGGGATCGCTCCTTGATATACCCATGACGGTACTTATCAATAAGGGATCCGCATCAGCGGCGGAAATCCTATCGGGAGCTTTGCGCGATCATAACAGAGCAAAACTCATTGGAGAGAAATCGTTTGGCAAGGGTTCGGTTCAGGAAGCGATAGATTTAGGCGACGGCATGGGACTTCATGTAACAGTGGCAAAATGGGTGCTTCCAAAGGGTGAGTGGATTAATGGGACAGGTATTGAACCCCAGATCAAAGTGGAGAATGTGGTGCCTGAAGGAGATACTATGTCTCGTGAAAACGATTCCCAACTTGACAAAGCAGTTGAATTATTATTGAAGTAATACTCCGTTTATTAAAATGTAAAGAAGCTAAGGAATTGGGAGAGGGGAGGAAGCTCTACTTTAACCACGCTTCCCGTATCTGCCGCTACCAGTATTTGTTTCTGAATCGATATGGGGAAAAGTCCTAAGAATTTTTCCACTCTTTCTCCAGTTATACGGTAAATAAGGATACCATTTTCACTTACAAGGAGGATTGAAGGTTCAGCCCCGTTCTTCATATTCAGCGCCTTTAATTCAACCACAATTCCCAGCGCTTCATCGGGCATAATACTTACTTTTTGGGGACCAGTGGGGGTTTGTACCGTAAGAATTCCACTTAATGGATCTACCGACAGACCCATAGATGATCGTGCTATCACGTTATTCGCATTAATTTCAAGCTGGGGAGGTGATATTAATGATACATTTGATGATGTATTTGATGGAGGTGTTGAGTTATTTGAGATTGTAAAAGATTGGTTTCCCCGTTTTACGGTTAATTCTTCTTGCCGAGTAATGTAAGATCCTCCTATTTTTTGTTCAAGGGTAACCAGTATTCCTCCAGGGGTAGGTGTGTTATTGTTTTGTTCTTGAGGAAGAAACGGCTTATTATCCTGTGTGCTTTCTGCGGCACGTGCTTCGGGTACGATTGTTATTCCTCCCACTTTTTTATTGTCAACGATTACCTTTATCTTGTTGCTGTCCTCTTTTTTTAGAGTATCACTAGTAGCAATTGCATCAGCCACCGTCTTGTCAACATCAGCAGCCGCCTTGTCAGCGGCAGCTTTTTTCGCAACAACATCAGCCTCCGCCTTTTTTGCATCTGCAGCCGCCTTGTCGGCCAAAGCTTTTTTTATAGTATCCTCGGTGTTAGCTTTTTCAGCAGCGGTTGCAGCATCTGTAGCCGCCTTGTCGGCCGCCGCCTTTTTTGCAGTGGCATCAGCCGCCGCCTTGTCGGCCGCCGCCTTGTCTGCAGCCGTAGCATCCGCAGCCGCCTTTTTTGCATCAGCCGCCGCCTTGTCAGCCACCGTCTTGTCAACTGCCGCCTTTTTTGCATCAGCCGCCTTGTCAGCCGCCGCCTTATCTGCAGCCGCAGCATCTGCAGCCGCCTTGTCGGCCGTCGCTTTTTCTGCAGCCGCCTTTTCAGCAGCGGCTACAGCATCAGCCTCCGCCTTTTTTGCATCTGCAGCCGCCTTGTCAGCGGCAGCTTTTTTCGCAACAGCATCTGCAGCGGTTGCAGCATCAGCCGCCGCCTTGTCGGCCGCCACTTTATCCGCAATTGCTTTGTCAGCGGTAGCTTTTTTTACAACAGCATCAGCCACCGCTTTTTCTGCAGCCGCCTTATTTGCAGCCGCCTTATTTGCAGCCTCAGTTGCATTATTATCAGCCTCATAAGAAGCTTTGTCAGCCTCGGTCTTTTTATCATCAGCATCAGCAGCGGTGGTATTTTTCGCAACAACATCAGCCGCCGCCTTTTTCGCAGTAGTATGAGTAGTGGTGCTATTCAGATCGGCAGAGGTCATGAATATAACCAATCTATCCTTTACATAATCATTTTTTATGTTGGGAAATGATTGTATTGATTGTTTAGAAAGAACAATCTGTTGAACGGAAAAAAGAGCACCCAATACAATGAGAGTAATTATCCATCCTTTTTTCATCATGCTTTCATTATAATCAAACTCTCACCATGAACACAACATTTATCGATACTCATTGCCATCTTAATTTCAAAAGATTCAATAAAACAAGGGCGCAAGTCATTATTGAGTCGATGGATAAGGGGGTTAGAGCTTGTATCGTGCCTGGAACGGACATAGTATCCTCACAGAAAGCGGTGGAGTTGGCGCAGGAGTTCGATTCACTCTATGCGGCGGTTGGTATTCATCCGCATCACACCATAGAAAAAATTCAAGCTCCAAATTTCGACCAGAGGTCGATTGCCCTTTGGGCAACAAATTCAAAATTATATCAATTAGATATTGATATCAAAGAACTTGAGAAACTTATTATTCATCCAAAAGTGGTGGCGGTGGGGGAGATAGGGTTGGATAAACACCTTTATGAAGAGACAAAATATGAAGATTACAAAGTAAGCTCCGAATTTATGGCGGCACAAAAGGAATATTTTATCGCTCAAATTCGTCTTGCGAAGCAGTATAAAAAGGCACTCATTCTTCACAATCGAGAAACCAAAACAGAAATTATTGCAATCCTTGATAAGGAGTGGAGTGAGAATATGCGATTTCAGACGGTTTTTCACTGTTGTGAGGCTGATGAAGAGTTGCTCGATTATGCCAAACAACATGATTTTTTTATCGGCATTGATGGGGATGTAACGTATGGAGGAGAGAAAGCCAAGTTTGCAAAGAAAGTTCCGCTTGAAATGCTTGTTTTAGAGACAGATTCGCCTTTTTTACTCCCGGAACCTCTCAAAAGTAAGAAATTATATCCTAATACGCCGGCAAACATTCCCCTTATCGCACAGTGTATAGCAGATTTAAAAAGGGTGAGTCTTGAAGAGGTGGCAAGAGTGACGACGGAAAATGCAAAGAGATTATTTAATTTGAATAGTTAAATTGTTTCGTGTTTTCTATTTTATTTAGTTGACGAACTCGCACAAGGAAATTCGAGTGCTCAGACAGGGCGTCAACATAAATAAATCTAGAAAACACTCCACAAATGTTTTTGATTTTTGGTGGTCAAATTACTCAAAAATGAATTGTCATCCCTGCGGAGGCAGGGATCCAGTCTAAAATTAACCCTTTTTTGTATTGGAAATAATAGTCTGGATCCCGACTTAGTCGGGATGACACATTAAGATATTGAGCAGCTTGCTGTGCGGTAGTTCATTTAATACGGATACACAACCTCTAATAGTTTTTTTCTAAACGATTCAGCACTATATTTTTCGGCCTGTTCGAGAGCCTTAAAAGATAGCATCTCTCTCTTTTTTGAGTCTTCCAAAAGTTCTTTTAGCTTCAATGCGATTTTTTCTGGGTTATCCTGATTAACAAATGCGGCGCTTTCTCCTGCAATTTCATGGAAAATGGTTGTATCACTCAAGAGGGAAGGACATCCCAGTGAGGCGGCTTCCACATAGGAAAAACCAAAACCTTCATCGCGTGACAATAGTATATTCATCTTAGCTTGTACATATAAATGTAACAGCTCTTTATCACTCACAAATCCTGTAAAAATGAATCGTTTGTCATTTTGCGTTTCTTTAAAAAATAGGTGTAAGTCACTTTGCCAAGGATGGGTATAATGATTGGGGTTCGTGTCTGCAAATATCTTTCCAACGAAAATGCAGGTGACATTTGCCTTTTTAATTGCATGTGCAGTTATGGAAAGATTTTTGTTCCATGTGCCATCTCCCACATATAAGCAATAGTCTGACGGGCCCGAACTTTTTATCTTTGAGTTCCAAAAACAGTCGGCGAGGGTTGGGTATAAAACGGAAACCTTGTTCTTTTTTATCTTGAGATAGGTAACAATATCATTACGACTTGTTTCTGAGTCAGTAATTATGCTGTCAAATAGTCCCAAATAGTATTTTTGAAGGAGAGAATAGAAAAATGCCTTTACCCCAATAGGATAGTGCTCAGGATATTTAAGTGGAATAACGTCGTGGATGATGGCAATTTGCCTGTCTGTTATTCTCTTGGTAATGAGGGGAGGTTGATAGAAGGTATAAAAAGGCTGCACAAGAATGGCATGAAAAGGTATTTTTTTCAGATCACTGGTAAATATCCAATCGGAAGGACAGTTTTCTCTCAGAATTTGAAGATAACGGCCTATTCCGCGAACTTTACTTTGAGCATCTGTAATAGTTGGATCGTAAATATATACGGGAGCACGCATATCAAACATATTGTACCAATAATAATTATCCTTGATAGGACTCTTTTCATTTGTTAGACTTCTCACATATGCAAAAATATACCCTTTCTAAACCACAATTAGCCTCAGTATTATTTGAAAATGCATACGAAGTGAACAATCCCCTTCTTAGCAGATGTATTGACGGAAGATATAACAATAGTGATTCACTTCCCGGCCTTGCAATCCAGGGGGCTGATGCGGGAGAGCTTGCTCTTATTTTTGCAACTGCAAATAGTTGTGGATTTACACTCGATATGAAGCAATCCCTTAAAGCGCTTGTTGAGACGGTAGGAGGAGTACAAAATATTCAGTTTCATACCGATTCTCATGCAGACCAAAATATAGTATTAGGCGGATGTGGCCATATTATACAAGCAAGTCTTGACTTAAAAAGTTATAATCTCACACAAGAACAAGTTGATTTTATCAAAACGCAGTTTGGTGAAATGAAAAAAAAGGGAGCAGTGGAAACAGTGCTTCACGGGAGTCATGAAGAATCTGCCGTGGTATTTATAAAGGGAAATTTTGGAGTACAGCCACGATTTAAACTGGGGGGGGAAGATGGGGGGAGAGCAGGGATGATATTCACATTTCATAATACATTTGTCGATGCACGTCACCATATTCTTGCAAAAAAGCTGATAGAACTTGGGTCCTTTGAGCTTGAGGGAGGACTTGAAGAGGAGTATATTTATTCTGTGCTGTTTGATACATGTGAAAATCACCTCATGGAAACAGCAAAACGGCTTGCAACAGGTTTGCCCATCTATGAAGTGCAATTTTTTGAGAGCAAAAATAAATTTGAAATAAAAGATTTGGGGTCTGTGGAGTAATTATCAATTATCTGTCAACTATGATTCTTGGGCCAGAACTACTCTTAAAATTCGTAAAGGAAAAAAAATTAGTGGAAGGACTAGGGGAGCGCGATTTAAAAACCCCAGAAGGGGCTGGATTTGATTTGCGATTAGGAGAAGTATACAAAATATCTGGGAGCGCATTTTTGGGAATTACCCATCGGGAGACACCAAAAATAGAAAAAGTTGTTGAATACAAGGAGGGGGAATTACGGACAATACAGATAAAACCAGGAGATTTTTTCCTCGTAAGTACTATTGAGAAAGTGAATTTACCATTGGACATAACGGCGAACTTTAAGCCAAGAACAACCACATTCAGAAGCGGTTTATTTTTAAGAACAGGGAATGTGGCTCCAGGATACTGTGGAAAGCTAACATTTGGTTTGAAAAATGAAGGACCAATTACCGTGACGATGGAATTAGGAGCCCGATTTGTCCATGCGCAGTTTGAATGGGTAGATGGAGGGGGAACCCAATATAAAGGGCAATGGCAGGGAGGGAGAGTGACGACAACCAAGCGTGAAAAACAAATATAAAAATTCAAGTTCCAAATTAAAATTCAAAAGAAATTCAGAATTTTTATGGTACATTTAATTGAATTTGAATTTAGAGCTTTAATTTTCCTATGAAAAGCCATCCAGAATACCAATACCTTGATCTCATGCAAGACATTTTGGACAATGGTGTGAGAAAGGTTGATAGGGGAACGGGGGATGCCTCATACAGTGTCTTCGGAAGGCAAATACGATTCAATTTGTCTGCAGGGTTCCCTCTTCTTACGACAAAAAAAGTATATTGGAAAGGAGTACTGCATGAACTATATTGGTTTCTTTCTGGACAGTCCAATATCAAATATTTGGTGGACAATAATGTGCATATTTGGGATGATTACCCGTACAAAATATACTTGGAAAAAAATCAAAATTTAAAATTAAAATCAAAAGAAGAGTTTATTCAAAAAATCGCAACGAATGCAGGATTTGCAAAGAAGTGGGGGAATTTGCCAAAAATTTATGGGGAATTATGGAGAAGGTGGCCCACCTCCGCTAAAGCTACGGTGGGTAAACCCACCAGAACCATAGACCAAGTTGCATGGATTATACAGGAAATTAAGGATGACCCTAATGCACACAATCTTATCGTTAATTCATGGAATCCGGAATATTTATATACGATGGCGCAGAAAAAAGACGCTTCCCGTTTCCCCATTTGCCATAATACCTATCAGCTCAATGTGATTGATGGGAAGCTCTCATTACAACTCTACCAGCGAAGTGCCGACATATTTTTGGGAGTGCCGTTCAATATAGCAAGCTATGCATTATTGCTTTTGATATTCGCCGAAATAACAGGATATAAACCGGGAGAATTTATCCATACGTTTGGGGATGTTCACATCTACGAAAGCCATTTAGAGCAAGTAAAAGAGCAATTAAAGAGAAAACCCCTCCCATTTCCTACCATCTCTTTCAGTCAAAAATTCAAAACAGTGGATGAGTTCAAAACAGAATATGTATCACTCCCTGATTATCAATTTCATCCTCCGATTAAGGCACCATTGTCAGTTTCGGGTGGTTATTTCCAAAAAAAATGACTATCTCCCTCATCGCAGCACTGACAGAAAAAAGGGTAATAGGGAATAAGAATAGGATTCCGTGGCATATCAAAGACGATCTTCTGCATTTTAAACACCTTACCCTCAACCACACCGTTATTATGGGAAGAACAACTTTCGATTCTTTGATGGAGTATTACAAAAAGAGTGGGAGGCCGTTGCCCGATAGAAGGCATGTGATTGTAAGTAGGGATACGGATTATACAGTTGATTTGCCTGGGTGTTTTATTGCTCATTCGGTGGACAGCGCATTAAAAATAGCGGTCGAAAAAGAAACTGCGGCCATTTTGGCAACCTCGCAGGTTGCCACGGCTACGGAAGTCGGAGAAGAGGAGATATTTGTTTCGGGTGGAGCCTCTCTATTTAAACAGACAATTGGGCGTGCAGACAAGCTGCATTTGACAATCGTTCATGGGGAATTTGAAGGTGATACATATTTTCCTGATTATTCTGAATTCAAAAAAGTAGTAGGGAAGGAAGACAAAAAAACCGACACTGGTCTCACCTATACATTTTTAGATTTGGAGAGATAAACTTCACGTTCGTTGCCAACAAACCTCGGAGGTTTGCAAGGCATAGGGAGAGTGGATATATGGAAAAAAATGAAAAATAACGAAATAAATAATAAATATTGGTATAACCTGCCGGAAAGGTTGATTGCTCAAGAACCTGCAAATCCTCGCGATTCGAGCAAATTATTGGTTTATGATACTCAGAAAAATGAATTAATTATTGATTCATTCTTCAATTTAGCCACCTATCTCCCCCCTTCTACCGCTCTTACATTAAACGACGCGAAGGTGGTACCTGCCAGAATAACGCTCACGAAAGAAACGGGAGGGAAAATAGTTGTTCTATTCCTGATAAATGAATGGATCAGCACAAAACAAGGCCCTATTCCCTGCTTTCTCGACCGTAGGGGAAGAGTAGGAGATAGGCTTTATTTTGCGGATAAGAGCTTTGTGACAATCCAAAGGCAGGAAGAGGGGCTGTTTTATGTAACGTGGGCTGGCGAGCCTAACGATTTACTTAATAAATTGGATTCTTATGGGACGATGCCTATCCCTCCCTATATAAAACATTCTCCGCTCTCACGAGATGAACTCTTGGAAAAATATCAGACTGTTTTTGCTCAAAAGCCAGGCTCAAGCGCGGCTCCCACAGCCTCACTCCATTTTACGCCGCGGGTATTTGAAAATCTTGAAAAGAAAGGAATCAAAAAACAGTATATTACGCTCCATGTGGGACCAGGCACGTTTGCCCCCCTCACGAGCGAGAATCTGCGCACAAAAACGCTTCATCATGAAACATACGAAATACAAGAGGATATTGTTCGATGTATCGATACATCGAAAAGAAAAGAAATAGATATTACAGCTGTAGGTACGACCGTTGTGCGGACACTGGAGTCGGTTGCGCTTAAAATAGGAGATTATCGACTGGATTCCCGCCTTTCGACCAAAGGTCAATCGCCCTTTGGACGACGCGGGAATGACACAGATAGTACAAATATTAGCCTTACAGGTTCGACCGATCTGTTTATCTCTCCCCCTTTTGAATTTAAGGTTATAAACCACCTTATTACCAACTTTCACCTGCCTGGATCCTCTCTTATGATGCTAGTGGATGCATTTTTGGCTTCCAAAAATGCCAAAATGCGCATTTTGGACTTATATGAATTTGCAATCAAGAATGAGTTGAGATTCTACTCTTTTGGGGATGTGATGTTCATTTTATGAGAGTGGTTAGTGAATAGTGACTAGTGGAATTCTAGATTGAATTTTAATTTTGAACTTGAATTTAGATATTACCTGGGGTACTATCAGGATAGTGAATTATTAATTTCACTTGTTTTTACCTATGAGTACCACAAAAGCGCCAGATAGTAAGGCAGCCTTTAACCAATTAGAAACGATGCTTGACGAATATCTCGGCAAAAAAGCACCTGCGATGCCAGAGAATATCAAGGAAACCCTCGTTTCATTTGCCCCCTACCTTGCCATTATTGGCATTGTTATTTCTCTTCCAGCCATTTTTGCAATATTGGGAATCGGTGCCATGATGGGGCCTTTTTCGGCATTTATGGGTGTGTCATATTTAGGAACGTATGGAGTTACCTATTATATCGGCATTGTTGGACTTATTATTTCTGCAGTACTTGAAGCACTTGCAATCCAGGGGCTTTTCAAAAGATCAATGAATGCATGGAGACTCATGTATTATGCATCGCTCGTCACGTTTGTTGCTTCCATATTGCAGGGGAATCTTTCCAGCGCAATCATCGGAGGACTTATCGGGCTGTATATCTTGTTCCAGGTGAAAAGTATGTATAAATGAGCAAAAAAGCTGAAAACTAAAGGCTGAAAACTAAAAATGGCGCAGGAATACCAACCAGCGCTTTTATTTGGTATAATATTACTATGGGATATAGTAATAGAGAAAGAGTAAGAAGAAAAGATTTATCGCTCACCGAGCGAGTTATTGATTCGGTGAGGTTTCATTATAATAAACTGAGATTTCCAACGAATAAACACATAATCAACTCAAAAGACCTTCAGTTAGTAACTGAAGGGTTTGTCTCCATTCTTGCCAAAGATACTCCATTTGATCCAGACGGCACATTAAGCCTTCTTTCGTATGTAGCCCCTCGCATCCCCAAGGAAATTTTTTCAAGTGATACCAACGTCACTCTCTCATTTAATAGTGATCCTCATTATTTTGTTGGAGAGAAAGGGCCAAAGGAAGGCATAGAAACCGCAAAAAGCCGCAGTCGGTGGTATAAGGTAGAGCACATTGAAGATGGGGGACATCATACCCATATTACAATGCACGCACAAAGCCAACTCGCCATAATTGAAACTTTAACACATCTTTCAATAATAGAACGGTTACGAGAGAAAATTCATGAGATCCTGAAAAAAAGTGTGCTAACCCCAAATGAGACACAGTTTATTTGGAACACATTAGAACACCTTACCCCTTCAAGCAATCCACACAGAAAAGGAGAACGTCATATTAACATATGGGCAGATAAAACAATTAACGTAATAAGTAATGATTCAATGGCTCCATGGAATGAGCTTAAGTCCTCCCACGTTACGGGTAATGAAAAATATGCCCCCACCGCAAAACTTCTTGCAGAGCATGCAGAAACCTTTTTAAACACCGGCAAAAAGAAACAACCGTCGGTTCTCATGTTTTCTAACTCATACTCTCTTCCCAATATACTTTCGCACTATTTATTGAATAGAGAAACGCAAGGAAAAAAAGTAAGAGAGCATTTTATCGAAAAGGCCACTACTGCGTGGCGGAATAAATCAGATAAGACAGATATTTTGAACAAATCCAAACTTGAGGCTCTGGGAGAGTCTATCGCATGTATTCAAAAAGGACTAAGCGAAGATCAACGGAATTTCATTATTGATAATATGATTATCTTTGACTTTACGAAAGGCAATGAATCGTTTGATGATGAGATTATTAGTGGCTTTATTAAGGATTTTAAAGATGAGGGGCGCTTAAAAAAAGACTTAGGTATTGAAACAATAATTGAAGGAAAGTGCTCTCCAACAGCTGATTCTCTCCATTATATTGATTTTAATAAAGTGAAGGATGAAGTACTTGAGGGATTAAATCCACTCGTGCGTGACACAGTCTCAAAATTAAAACAAGAGGAAATAAGCGCTCTTTACTTACCCTATGCGCCAGGTGACCTTACCTTTTCTATCATTCTTGAAATGAAACGACACATACATTCAATTGGGATGATTGCCGAGGTAGGGAAAGTTGCCCACTATATTGGAGGAGTGGACCAAAGAAAGATCAATGGAGTGGGACAACTTGTTGTGCCAGTTAAAACATTTTCAACATGGGGAGATAAAAAACAACAACATATGAATAATATTGTAAAACCAGAACATCTCCAGCGATTTGAATCAATTCGGCCAGTATCTGAAACACATCTCTTGCAAGCACCAACGGTAGTCCTTCAAGATCCAATGGAAATGAAGGATATAGTTAAAGGTTGTTATGGTGAAGATACTCACAAACAAGACATATCAATCAATATGGAAGGACACTTCATAAATTTAGGGGCAAAAGCACTCGGTATCCCTATTGTTGAAGCGGATTACCTTTCTGACACTGCAATAGACCCTCAATTACTAAAGGAATTTGCGAGATTGGGAAGAGACACGTTTATTAAACAAATAACCAAAACCATGGGAAGGAAAGGAGTATTCGGGGTGCATGCGGCAACTGCCGGAGTTCTTTGCGCAATAGCTGGAGTATAACTTGTATAATCTCTCCATATGTCTTTTTTTACAGTTAAACACATTTCGTCAAAATCAAAGGCACGTTTGGGAACAATCACCACTGACCATGGAGTGATTCAGACTCCTGCATTTGTGCCAGTGGGGACAAAAGGGACGATAAAGGGACTCACACAAGAACAAATTGCAGATCTTAAGATCCAATTATCATTCGTCAATACCTACCATCTCGTGACCCACCCGAGCGTTGAGGTATTGCAAAAAGCAGGAGGGATCCATACGTTTGCAAAATACAGTATTCCACTCATGTCAGATTCTGGGGGATTTCAGGTGTTCTCATTGGCACAACAACGAGGGAGGAATAATTTTTCTGTCATCCCTGCGGAGGCAGGGATCCAGTCGAAAATTCACAATACAAATAGTGATAATTATAGTCTGGATTCCCGCCTTTCGACCAAAGGTCAATCGCCCTTTGGACGACGCGGGAACGACACAATAAACACAGAAATAAAAAATAATAAGAGAATTGCAGATGTGCGGGGGGAGGAAAAGCCATTGGTTGAGAAGATATCTGAAGATGGGGTGATGTTTCGCTCTCTCTATGATGGCCAGCTTGTCAATTTCACTCCGGAAACATCGATGGATTTCCAGCGAGTAATCGGTGCGGATATTAATATGGCGTTTGATGAATGTACGTATCACCCCGCAACACACGAATATGCGGAGCGAGCGATGGAGAGGACGCATCGATGGCTTAAGCGATGTATACAGCATAGGTCTGTCATTCCCGTGAAAACGGGAATCCAGGAAAAAAATAAAGAAATTATCGACTGGATCCCTGCCTCCGCAGGGATGACACAAAATACAACTAATCACTATCCACCCTTCGACTTCGCTCAGGGTAAACCAACCACTAGCCATCAATATCTCTATGGTATTATCCAGGGAGGAACATATGAAGATCTACGGAAAAAATCTGCAGAATTCGTTGTGGGGAAAAATACTCCTGGAGTTGCAATTGGCGGTGTGTCAGTGGGAGAAACAAAGGAAGAAATGCGTAAACAAGTCGAGTGGGTAGCTCCGTATCTGCCAAAAGATCGTCCCGTTCATCTACTTGGAGTTGGGCAGGTTGATGACATAGTCGATTTAGTGGAATTCGGGATTGATACGTTTGATTGCGTGGAACCAACGCGGTTGGCGCGGGTTGGGCGAGTATATGAAACTAAAAAAATATTGGAATATGTAGAGACGCGCCATGGCACGTCTCTACAAGCACATACATTTGATTTTGATATAAACAAACTATCTAACAAATCGGATCTTACCCCTCTTGATGAAAATTGTCATTGTTCAACTTGTATGAACTATTCCAAGGCATACCTTTATCATCTGTTTAAACAACGTGAACTCTTAGGGTATACGCTCCTTTCGTACCATAACTTGTTCGTCATGGAGTGTCTGATGGAACAGGTACGAATTATGATTGAAGCCAATAAACTTTGAAATTATTATCTGTTTATTTTCCGGCAATAAAATTGATTGATTTTGGAATAATTCCCTGAAAAGCATAATCGAGTTTTGCAGCCCCGGTGCAATTTATGCTTACTAAAGCAGGTTTTAGTTTATTGCCAAAAAGTTCAGGAAGATGTAGCTCTGAGACTGCGCTTTTTATTAATCGTTTCATTTCCCCTTGTTCAGCTGAAGGAGCATCTTGACCGACTTGAGGGCTAACCATTTTCAACTGTTCTGCAAGAGAAACGCCTCCCAAGTCTTTTTTTATTTTGCCACATGTATGATCGTGGTCAGTTGCTACTACTTCCTCTACTTGTTCTTGATGTTGAGCAATATAGCGAGAAATCGTCGTGATAGCTTGTTTTCTTTCGCTTTCTTTTTGTACCACTCCTCCTGCAACGGTAATATAGACAATTTTTTTTCTGGATACTGTTTTTGCAACTCTTCGTATACGGGCATGGCCGCATCCTTATCCATACATCCGTAAAACACGATTACCCCTCTTTTATCTTGAATCTGGGCCAAAAACTGTTTTTCAGTCATTTCTTTGGGTAAAAGCGTCAAGTTATATCGTCTTTGTCCATCTTTATCAAGTCCATTAGGAGTATTGAATGGCGTATTGATCGGAGTATGAGGATGATTCACAATTTCATAGTCGTGTTCAAATGTTTTGAATGCTTCTTGAATTTCGGTAAATTCAACAGTTTTAGAAAGCTCAAACTGATCAATTAATTCATCTGCCATATTTATAAACAATACAATACAATTCTCACATTGTATCAAACAAAATTAAATATTCAAGAAGGATCCATATGCCTTTTGGAATGTTTCAAGGCTCACCTCTTTCTTTCCCTCAAGCTGGACGTGAGTGATTTCGCCCAAAGGGCGATATCCCCCAAAGGGGGATGGGCCTTTGGCCCAGACCTTTGGTCTAAGTGGTTGGTGGTTAGTGGATAGTGTCATACGAGTTATTTTTAATCTTTTTTCAATTCCATTGATTGGGAAAACTGTCCACAAACCTGGCCAGGGGGAAAGGCCACGGAATAAGTCGTAATATGTGGTTAGTGGTTGGTTTACCCTGAGCGAAGTCGAAGGGTGGTTAGTGGTTAGTTGATATTTATTACAATATTCAGTGATGATAGGTGGAATTTCGTTATTTTTCAGTATTACTCTCTTGATAATTTTTTGAACAATAGGAAAGGGGATATATCCATCTTGTTTAGTCAATAGTCGTGTAAACGTCCTATTAGAATTATTTTGTTCGACCTTTTGTAACGTCCCATTTATTAATAATTGTACAGATTGTTTGAATAGCTCATAGCCTATGTCGGAAAGCTTATTTTCAAGATCTTCTCGTGTATCTTCCTTTTGAATCTCATATGTTTGTTGACTTAAAATTGGTCCGTGGTCCATTCGCTCATCCATCTGGATGAGGCTGACTCCTGTGGTTTTATCTCCCATAAGGAGAGAATAGGCTATAGGAGAGGCTCCTCTATACTTGGGAAGTAGAGATGGATGGATGTTCCAGAAGCCCCAACGAGGGATTTTGAGGATATCAGATGGGATGATTGCGCCGTAAGCATAGAGCAGGGCAATATCTACGTCCTGTAGTCGTTGGTCGTTAGTCGTTAGTGAGGAATCATCAAAAACGGGAATGTTGTTTTTTTGGGCGAGGAGTTTCACAGGTGTGGAGGTAGAGATTTGTTTTCGCCCTGCAGGGCGATCTGGCTGGGTGACGACCAATACAACAGTAATGGGGAGATTTTTATCATCGATTATTCTTTGCAGTACGCGAGCGGCAAAAGAAGGGGCGCCAAAAAAAGCTATGTTTAGTTTTTTCATTACTGTTATTATATCTCATTGTCATTCTTGCTCCGTGTATTATTCTTTCGGTGCCTGGGACTCAGACACAGGTTGTCCAATGTCACCTCAAGAACAACACACTTCGCAAAGATATATATTTTTCTCGCTTACTATGCGGTAGTTCATTTAATGAGAGATAGGGATTTTTGGAGCAAAAGTAAATACTCTTTTGAGGCTGTAATGGTAACAGTCAGACCATTTTTAGGATTAAAGAGGCGATAGGACGATGCGTTTTTTGTTGTTGTTTCAAAAACCCGAAGTGCATTTATTGTTGTCACTTTCTCTTCTTTTGTTTGAATAAACGGCTTTTTTTCACAGGAAACTGCGAGAGCTAGTTTTTTCTCTCTGGTGGAAAAAAGAGCAGAAGTTGAGCTTTCCTTTGTTTTCTCAATGAGATTGGGGATAAGAAATGAAACACCACAGTCTTTATGGGTATAGGTTGAAAATCCAAGCGGAGGAAGGGACGGAGCTACAGAAGGCGACGGGGGGATGCTTACTAAATAGGAAATAGTTTTGTTGACTTGCTCAACCCGTTGACCATACCGGACTCCTAAGATAAAAAGGAGAATGGCAAACAAAAATGCGAGGAAAAAATAAGGAAGGGATTTTTTGGACATAAAGTAAGTATACATGTTTTTATCACCCCTATATTATCTTTAAGAACGTGCTTTGTTTATTATTCTTAGCGCCTGGGACTAGAGACAGGGAGGGCCCAATGTCACCTCAAGAACAATACACTCCGCAATTATCTTCATTTTCCTAATTCAATCAATTTAACCAATTCAACTAACGGCCCCAAAACGAAAATTCCTTAATTCCCGATTTCCACATATAATTAGCAAGATAAAAAAGTCCTCCAGCCCATCCAACAGCACAAATAAGTTGTTGAATAAAATAAGGAGTTTGTATGCCATCCACCACTATTTTTGTAGGGAGAAAGTACAAGTAGGGAAATGGGGTAAATAGAAGAATACGATAGGCAAAGTATTCCTTGAGCGTTACGGTGAACACCCGCATATATCGATTCATGAATGGTAGTGGATGGTATTTTGTATTTTGGATGTCACTAATTTGTTTGAGGGGAGAATAGTAATCATTCTCTATGAGACAAACCTTCCTCCAGATCATGTAAGAATTTTTTTGAATAGCTCCCAGTTTTTGTAAAAGCGCTCACAACCTCCGAAGCAGATTTTGATTTGGGTTCAATAAAAGGGAAAGCGGAGGCCTGTACAACAATATTTTCATTGTGGATAACCAAACGAAGAAGAGAGCGAAAGAATTCACTTCTATTGGCAAATCCATATTTTTCGATAAGATTGTCTACAGAAGATGCCTGTTGTTGGGGAAGAGATATATTTATTGTGCTCATAGCACAGATTATAGCAAAGACTGGCATAGTTTGTCAATAATATTAAGTTTGACAAACCGGTATCCTGTGTTATACTTATCTTCAGATCCTCGACGACGCGGATTGGCAATTTGAAAACTTTTTCTGAACAATTTTAAATACGGGTATCTGTCGAGAGATTGACGGAGAATTGGTGAAGTATCGAGGCCCTCGGGCAATAGATCGCACCACAACCCTTATCCAGTAATCGAGAAAAAGTTTCTGCACAACCGTCCTTGAGGATCGCTTCCTATAGATAAATTCTCTTTTTTGTTGAACAAATAATGAAACTTTTATTACTGTGTAATTTTAGACTGGATTCCCGCCTTCGCGGGAATGACAGCGTGTTATTTATTTAATTTATTTCCCTTTCTATGTTTACTAAACGTTCAAAGCCTCCTGCAAAACAGCCTGTTTCTTCACAGGAACAATCAGAAACACTCGATGTTTCTAAAATGCTCGACCAAATAGAATCAAAGCCCATTATGATGCCAGAGAATAGTATTGTTAGGGGAGCGCCTCTTGAAGAGAGATTGAAGGAAGATTTAAAAATGAGCTATCCTGCAAAAGGCATTCTGGATGTCACCTTTGGAGGGTATGGATTTTTACGAAAAGACTATGTGATTAATCCGGACAATGACATTTATGTTTCTACCTCTCAAATTCGTCGCTTTTGGCTTCGAAAGGGAGATGAAGTTGAAGGGCTAGCTCGACCCGCAAAAGAGGGGGAACGATTCCACTCACTTCTTCTTATTAAAAAAATTAATGGCGTTGAGCTCACGGAAGAACAAAGCAGAACGAGAAAAGAATTTGATAAATTAACCTCAACCCATCCTGACAAGCAAATCAGACTTGAGACCAAACCGGAGGTATTAGCAACTCGCATAGTCGATCTTATCGCTCCTATTGGATTTGGACAGCGGGCACTTATCGTGTCCCAACCAAAAGCGGGGAAAACAACATTCTTGAAGGAGATAGCAGAAGCCATAACAACTAATTTTCCTGATGTAATGTTAATGGCAATCCTCATTGGGGAACGACCTGAGGAAGTAACGGAAATAAAACGATCGCTCAAAGGGGAAGTGGCGGCATCAAACTTTGATGAGTCGCCTCGTCAACAGGTAAAAGTGGCTCATTTGGCTCTTGACCGTGCCCGACGTATGGTAGAGATGGGACACCACGTTGTCATTCTTCTAGACTCCATCACTCGCCTTGCACGCGCATTAAACATGGCTGTTGGACAGAGTGGTCGAGGATCTGGTCGTAGTATGTCTGGTGGAATTGACGCAGCTGCATTATATCCTGCAAAGAAGTTTTTGGGAGCGGCTCGAAACTGTGAAGAAGGAGGAAGCTTGACGATTATCGGTACAGCCCTTATCAAAACGGAATCGCGTATGGACGACCTTATCTATGAAGAATTTAAGGGAACGGGTAATATGGAGGTCCATCTTGAGCGTTCATTCGCCGACAAACGCTTATATCCAGCTCTTGATATTGAAAAATCAGGGACGAGGCACGAAGAGCTGCTTTTTAGCGAAGATCACTTAAAGAAAGTAACGACTCTTCGACGTATGTTGTCTTTGTTGACACCGGAAGAGCGCCTCACCGCCATGATCGACAAGTTGACGAAAGTAAAGACGAATGAGGAGTTTTTGGGAAGTTTGAAAGGGTGAGTTTGTTTGTACCTCGCTCCGTTTATTGTTCTTTCGGTGTCGTAGATCACTGTTGTATGTGGTGATTTAATGTCACCTCAAAAACAATAAACTCTGCGTGAATGACAAACTTATTTGTTGAATTTTGAATTTGGAGTGTGTTTGAATTTATCCCGACTGAGTCGGGATTGTGGATAACGTGTGTACAGTATTTCTTGCGGGAATTCATACAATTAGCGACGTCTCACCAATTTCCCCTTGACAATTTCTTTTTCATCGGTCTATACTAGGTACTAGTAGGGGGTACGAGTGCAGAATGACAAATTACAAATCACAAATAACAAAACGTTTTGTGATTTATGATTTGAATTTGATTTGTCATTTGTTATTTGACATTTGTAATTTCAAGCTATGGAACTATCTCAACGCATTAGCCGAGTTATCGGCCAACTGAAAGGGATACAGAAGATGGTAGAGGAGAAGAGAGATTGTGGTGACGTCCTACAGCAAGTATCTGCCGTAAAAAAAGCCATTGATGCCCTTTCTAAAGAAATAGTTGTTTCCAATATCTGTGAGTTTTTGCCCCACAAAGATGTAGAAAAAGTGAGTAGAATGATCGAGCGGGCGATTAATCTATGAGTCATGTAACACGAAGCATGTAACATATAACATAACAAAATACTATATGTTGCATGTTACATGTTACATAAAATAGCATATGAA
>Ga0210005_1001051_pt1 | contig 18908 bp, 16 predicted proteins | sample CryGey02umfilter_3_FD_183961 | JGI IMG/M metagenome (GOLD analysis project Ga0210005, IMG submission 183961) | Groundwater microbial communities from aquifer in Utah, USA - Crystal Geyser 4/9/14 0.2 um filter (SPAdes) (version 3) | ecosystem: Environmental > Aquatic > Deep subsurface >... | reverse complement strand
ATTTGTATTCAGTAATATTGAAGTAGTAATACTTCAAATAAGGGTTATAATTTATTTTAGCCCTATCTGTATGGCCACAGAAACTCCTCTTTTTCGGGGGGTTTTTGTTTTGTAAGAGTTTTGTTACTTGCGGTAGTGGCTTAATTTTGTTAAAATTTAATTATATTTTTAAACTTTTATTATGACTACAGAACCTCGTAAAGATTTTATTTCTTGGGATGAATGTTTTATGCGTATAGCACATGTCATAGCCTTGCGCTCTAAAGATCCTTCTACTCAGGTAGGAGCTGTAATAGCTGATAAAGATAATGTGGTTATTGGCTTGGGCTATAATGGCTTCCCTAGAGGTATTGATAGTGATAAATTACCTTGGGAAAGAGAAGGTGAGAAGTTGTCTGATACTAAATATGCATATGTTTGTCATGCTGAAGAAAATGCAATATATAATTCCAGCAAACAACCAAAGAATTGTAAATTGTATTGTTCGCTTTTTCCTTGTAATGAATGTGCCAAAACAATTGTCCAAAATGGGATTACAGAGGTAGTCTTTGAAAGTGATAAATACCATGACGAAGATATCTTTGTAGCTTCGCGCAGAATATTTGATGCCGCAGGAGTTGTTTGTCGTCAATTTGTTTCTGAAGAAACAAAAAATAAAGAATAAAAAATATGTCAAAAATAATTTTAGGTTTTGTTGGTGACTTGGCTGCTGGTAAAGGAACACTTGCAAAATATTTACAAGAAAAATATCAATGTAATACTTATAGATTTTCTACTATGTTACGTGATGTACTTGATAGAATTTATGTAGAAAAAAATCGTGAAAATTTACAGCTTGTTTCCAAAGTTTTGCGTGAAAATTTTGGACAAGATGTGATGAGCAATGTTATTGCCAAGGATGTTGAGCGTGATGAAAATGATTTGGTAATAGTTGATGGTATCAGACGTCCGACTGACATTACTTATTTACAAAATTTGGAAGGTTTTCATCTTATTTACATTACCGCTGAATCCAAAACACGCTGGGAAAGAATGGTCAAGCGTCAAGAAAATCCAGATGAAAAAGACAAAACTTTTGAGCAGTTTTTGCTTGATGAACAAGCTGAAGCTGATATGCTTATCAAGGAACTTGGAGGTAAGGCAGAAAAAACAATTAATAACGATGGGACAATTGAAGAACTTTACTCACAAATAGAAAATATTTTAGCAGATTATGGACATAAAAATTAAACGTGTTGATAAAAGTCTGCCAATGCCTGAATACAAAACATCAGGCTCGATTGCTTTTGATATGTATTCTCGTGAAGAAATGAAAATTGCACCAAAATCTTTGGCACTTTTGCCTAGTAATTTCATTATCAAAACACCAGAAAGTCATGGACTTATTTTGTCCGCACGTTCTAGTTTGGCTAAGAAAAAAGGTCTGATGCTCGCCAATGGTGTTGGTACTATTGATCGAGATTATTGTGGTGAAAATGATGAAATATTATTGTCAGTTTACAATTTTACCGATGAAGAAGTAGTGGTAGAAAAAGGTGAACGTATCGCCCAAGGTATGTTTATACGTATTGATAGTGGTAATTTTGTAGAAGTAGAAAAAATGGAAGAAGGGAACAGGGGAGGATTTGGGAGTACGGGTTCGTTTTGACGCTGACTTGCGCTGACTTTTACGCGGATAGACGCGGAAAAAATTTTTAAAATAAAGTTTAATTATATATCTTATGAACAAAGCCTCTTTGAAAAATATTTTGAATAAAACTATGAATATTTTTTCTTCATTTCAAAAGAAAGACAAAGAAATAAAAAGTAAAATAAAAGACTTGCAAAAGAAAGTGTGCCAGAAGAAAACTAACAAAGAAATAGAAGAAGTAAGAAAAAAGATTTCTGAATTATAAGATTTTTTATTAATAATACTTAATTGGATTATATGAATATGACAACAAACTTAGAAGTTCCAAAACAAAAAGAAACATCAGAAGTTCCAAAGGCAGAGGTAAAAAAGCCAGGTCTTTGGGATAAATTTTTGGATAAATTTGGTAAAGGTAAAAGATGGGAAAAAGAAGTGGCTTATCTAGAAAGTAAAGATCAAATTGAAGTACCTGCGGAAAATGAACAGGCAGGAGAGATGCTAAAAGATGTTCAAACAGATGTGGAGGATACAATGGTTGATTCGGCTGTACAAGATGGAAAAGCCATTGATGCTTTGCAAGTAGAAATTGAAGCTCTAGGAGGCGATGATGAATTATCTACCGAGGCTCAGGCTCTGAAAGAAGAAGTCAATTTAGCCTCTAAAAAAGCTATGGGGTCTTTGGCAGAGTACAAAATTTTTTCAGGCACTGTCGAAGATGGCAAGGTGACTGCTGAAAAAACAACAACTGCAAATATCAATATTGCACCCGAACCAAGAAGAGTCCCTCCAAAAGAAGTTCCTGGAACTCATATGTTGGTTCACCCAAAGAATCCTGGAGAAGGTCCAGAGGGAACTAATTTTGTTTTTGAGGTAAATGGTCAAGACCCTCAATATTTTGTTACCTATGAGGAAGCAAAAGCTACTTTGGAAAATTTTGGTAAAACACCGGTAGAGACTGTCCAGGCTACTAATGCAAGAGAGAGTGAGCCTGTTCAAAACAAAAGAATCATTAGCCCTGAGGTATCGGAGTCATTGAGGATTCAAAACGAACAACGAAATAAAATAAAGGATGTATTAGTAGAATCAGGAATACAATTGCCTGAAGACGATGAAGATCGCTATGCTGAAGGGATAAGAGAGAAAATAAATGAATGGAATGTAGCGGATAGCAAAGATCATTTTCAAGACCCAAACCAAATAAAAGAAGCTTTCAAGCAAGTTCACGAACAAATAGTAAAAGACGATGAAGGATATGCAAGAAAACAAGAGGAAAAAAATAAATCTTTTAATACAAATCAAGCTACATCAAAAGAAAAAACACCAAGTGATAATAGTGGTAATGTAGAATCAGTAATTAAGCCAAGAAAGAAGGAAGGACCTGAGGTAGAAAATGAACAGATAAATGAAATAAAAGAAAGAGTAAAAAATCTTACTCAGGAAATACAGACTAAATTAGAAGATGTTTTTTTAAATGGAGAAAGTATCAAACACAAGTTTGATAAAATTGTAACTTCTTTAGAAAATTTATCAGAAGATGAAATAAAAGGTATCAAAAATTTGAATCTTTTTTTGAATGAATTAGACAATGTGGAAGACGGGTTAGATATTATTATTAAGAATATAAGGAAAGGATATTTGACAGATGGAGAAGAATTGAACAGGGCTGTAAACTTGATGGAAAAAAATTTGAGCATAGTAACGACAGAGAATAAACAAGAATTTAAACAAAAGGATATTCCCCCACCCTTGACAGTAGAAGTTAGACAAAAAGGTAGTGATGATGGAGAAGACTCCGTTTTAGAAAATAATGGTAAAGGAGCTAATGATAGCGAAGAATCAGTTGCTAGTGGAGAAAAAAATGGAGAATATGGTGATGGTTCTGTAGGTGATACCAATGAAAACAAAGAATTTTCTAATATAGAAAAAGAACAAATTCAAAAAATAAAAAACATTATAAAAGAGACCTTCCCTAAGGAAGAAAATTTTTCTGGTGTTACTGCTAAAAAAATTAAGGATTTGATAAATGAACAAAACATTAAAGATTCAGTTGATTATTTTGGTAATAAAGAAAAAACAATAGATGCTTATAATCAAGTGTTAGAAGCAGAACATCCTGTCGTGGCTGAGCAAATAAAAAATATTGCAGATATTTTGAAAGAAGAAGAAACTGATGGAGTGTCTAATAAAGTTCTGCATGACGTAAGAAGAAAAATAAATGATTGGAATGTGACGGATGCTAAAAATCATTTTGAAGATCCAAATCAAATAAAGGAGGCTTATAAACAGATTAAAGAAAACAGTAACCAAATTTTATTTCTATGAAGTCATATCTAGACATTGTCAAAAAAATATTAGATAGTGGAATAGAAAAAACAGACAGAACAGGAACTGGTACAATTTCTATATCAGGTGTTATTTTTGAACACGACATGAGTATTGGTTTTCCTCTTTTAGTAACCAAGAAAATGCCTTTCAAAGTAATCTCAACAGAATTAGAATTTTTTATCAAAGGAATCACTGACAAACAATGGTTGATTGATAGAAATTGTCATATTTGGGATGAATGGTCAAATCCTGAAAAAGCACTTTATGGACATGATGAGATAAGTAAAAAAAGAATGGCAGAAGAAAGAGATTTAGGTCCTGTTTATGGTTTTCAATGGCGACATTTTGGTGCTCCTTATTATAACTATGATAGCAATTATTCTGGACAAGGTTTTGACCAACTAAAATATGTGGTAGAAAGTTTGAAAAACAAACCAGATGATAGAAGAATGGTCGTGAGTGCTTGGAACCCTATGGATGCTGCTAAAATGGCTCTTCCTCCTTGTCATTATGCTTTTCAAGTAACAGTGACTGATAACAAATTGAATCTAATGTGGAATCAAAGATCAGTGGATACAATGCTTGGTCTTCCTTTTAATATTGCTAGTTATGGCTTGTTATTACATCTTTTAGCTAAAGAAGCTGGTTTAGGTGAGGGTCGTTTGGTTGGTTTTTTGGGTGATACTCATATTTACAAAAACCATACGGAAGGTGCCAAAGAACAACTGAGTCGTGATCCAAATAAGTATCAATTACCAAAATTAGAAACTACAAACTTTACCTCTATTTTCGATTGGAAAGCTGAAGATACCAAAGTTGTTGTTTATGAAAGTTTTGACAGAATTAAATTTGATATTGCTGTTTAATAATAAAAATTTATGCTTTCAATTATCGTCGCTATTTCAGAAAATAATTGCATTGGAAAAAACAATGCTTTGCCTTGGAATATTAGAGAAGATATGAAACATTTCAAAGATGTTACGAGTGGTAGTATTGTTCTTATGGGCCGTAATACTTGGGAATCTATCCCAGTCAAATTTCGTCCATTGTCCAATCGCAAAAATATTGTGGTAACACGCGATGAAAATTATGAAGTTCCTGAAAATGTTGAAATATATTCATCAATTGATGAAGCTCTTGAAAAATATAAAAGTGAAAATGTATTTATAATTGGAGGAGCTAGTATTTATAAACAAACGATTGATAAAGCTGATCAATTATTTATTACTGAAGTTCATCAGTTTGTAGATGGTGATACTTTTTTTCCAGAGATTGATAAAAATATTTGGCAGGAAGTGGATAGAGATAATAGAGAATATTTTAGTTTTGTAAAATATTCTCATAAATAGAGATACAATTGAGATAATTTTTTAAAGAAGATAGTTTATGAAAAAAGGTTTATTTGTAGTATTGCACGGTATAAACAATTTGGGTAAAACTACTCAAGCTAAATTGTTGGTGGAAAAATTACAGAGTGAAGGTCACAAGGCTGAATACATGAAATATCCAGTTTATGATTTGGATCCTTCTGGAAAAATTTTGAATAATTATTTGCGTGAAGGTAATAAATATAATTTGGCACCTCGTGAGATTCAAACTATTTATGCACTAAACCGTACCCAATATGAATCAACTTTGAAAGAGAAGTTAGAAAGTGGTGTCAATATTATTGCCGAAGACTATACTGGCACAGGAATTTGTTGGGGAATTGGCGCTGGAGTTGATGAAGAATATTTGAAATTAATCAACTCGCACTTATTAAAAGAAGATCTAGATTTTCTTTTTGATGGAGAACGTTTTACAGAAAGTACCGAAAAAAATCATAAGCATGAAACTGATGAAGAATTGTTAGAAAAAGTTAGACAAGCTCATTTGAGAATAGGTGAAGAATTAGACTGGAAAAAAATCAATGCTAATTTAACAATTCCTGAAATTCATGCTATACTATGGGAAGAAATAAAAAAATTAATTTAAAATAATTTTATGGTACCTCCTATTGGTAGTCTTATTGTAAAAAGTTTTCATGTTTACTTTAGTACTTTGAAAAAATTTGTTCCTTATTTATTGGTATTTTTGTTTTTATCTGTGCTTCTATCTTTTTTCAATACCTCAAAACCACTATTGTCACTTTTGATACCAAATGTTTATGTTAAAGTTATTATTTATCTTTTTTCTTCTATATTTTTCTCTATTTTAGGTTTTATCTTGAGTTTGTCATTTATAAAAGTAGCCGGCTTACATTATCTTGGACAGCCAATACCAAAATTTTGGAACAATATCAAAGATTCTTTCTTTTTGACTTTTAGAAATTTAGCAACTTTTGTTTTTTTGGCTATCCCAGCTATTATTTTATACGTTTTTTATCTATTTAGTATAATGGGTTATGTTAATTTTGTAGTAGTTTTTATTGGACTTTGGTTGATAATCTTATTGGGAGTTTTGGTTTATATCTGGTTTTCTTTTGTCTTGGTAGATTTGGCTTTGGAAAATGGACGTGGCTTGTCGGCTGTTGTTTCTAGCGTAAAAATAGTTAGAGGTAGAGTCTGGTCGGTGTTTATCCGTTTGTTTTTGCCATCATTTTTACTTTATATCATTTTTGCAGTTTTGAATTGGTTGTTTGGTATGCTCTTTGGTAATACCATTTTTTATACAGTGATTATGCTTTTGTTGACTTTGGCTATTATTCCTTTTGGAATGGTAGTACCTACTGTATTATATTGTGATTTAAAACAACAAGATCCACAAGAATTGTTAAAGGAAGAAATTGTCTGATTTTTTCAAAGATTACTACGAAAAGATCTCTTTTTAGGGGTCTTTTCTTTTGTCCAATCTCGTGTTACAATCAAATTATCTTATAATTATTTAAAAATATTTTTTAGAGTAAAGCCAAGGGTAATAAAATAAAAATGCTTTGTTTTTGGAAACCTGCCTGCCGGCAGGCAGGGATCCCTCGCTTCGCTCAGGATAAATTAAACCTATGAAACAATACGTACCTATTATCGGCATGGAAGTGCATGTGGAGCTCAAAACTAACTCAAAAATGTTCTGTTCTTGTACTAATAATCCTAATATAGATACTCCAAATAAGAACATTTGTGAGATTTGTCTAGCTCATCCTGGTACTTTGCCAGTACCCAATAAAAAAGCTATTGCTTGGACAGTCATGGTCGGAAAAGCGCTAAACTGTCATATTTTGGATTTTTCCAAGTTTGATCGTAAACATTATTTTTATCCAGATTTACCAAAAGGTTACCAAATTTCTCAGTATGAGGAGCCAATTGCCGAACATGGCTACATTGAGTTAGATTTTACTGGAGAAAATACTATTCGTGATACAGCTAAGATTGGTATTACTCGTGCTCATCTAGAAGAAGATACTGCGAAGTTGAATCATGGAGAGGGAGGAAGTACTCTTGTGGATTTCAATCGAGCTGGAGTGCCTTTGGTTGAGATTGTGACTGACCCAGATTTCAAATCAGCGCTGGAAGCTAAGACCTATTGCCAAGAATTACGCAGTATTGTGCGTTATTTGGGTGTGAGTGACGCTGATATGGAAAAGGGCCAAATGCGTTGTGAAGCCAATATCTCTGTTCAGGAAGTTGGTAGTTTTGAAATAGTTGATGGGGTAGTCAAGCCACTAAATGGAACAAAATTAAATAACAAAGTAGAATTAAAAAATCTTAATTCTTTCAAAGCTGTGGAGCGTGGTATTGATTTTGAAATAAAAAGGCAAACTGCTATGATTGAAAAAGGCGAAGCTTGGGTTCAACAGACTCGCGGTTGGGATGATAGTAAACAAGAAACAGTGATGCAACGTACCAAAGAAAATGCAGCTGACTATCGTTATTTTCCAGATCCAGATATCCCTCCATTTCATCCTTTGCAAATCGCTGGCAATATTTCTTTACCAGAATTACCTTCACAAAAGCGTAAACGTTTCAATGAAGAATATTTTCTTTCTTTTTCTGATGCCAAAATTTTGACTGATGATAAAGAACTTGCCAATTTTACAGAAAAAGTAATGAGTGAACTTGTTGAATGGTTGGATTCTATGCCAGAGTCAGAAAACAAAGCTGAGAATGTCCCACAAAAGATTAGTCGTCTGGCAGGTGCTTGGCTTACTAGTAAACTTCTAGGGATACTAAAAGAAAAAAATATGAGTATAATTGATGTCAGATTTTCAGCTGAGAATTTTGCAGAGTTGATTGCTCTTATTTATAACAACAAAGTAAATGGTACCAATGCTTACAAGATTTTGCTTATTATGGTAGGACTAGAAGTAGATAAAGACCCTACTCATATTTTGGAAGAAAAAGGTTGGGGGCAAGTTTCTGATAGTGGACAGATTGAAAGCATCGTTGACGATGTAATAAAAAATTATCCAGACCTAGTTGCTCAAGTAAAAGCTGGCAAAGATACTGTTATCAAGTTTTTGATTGGAATGGTCATGAAAGCAAGTGAAGGAAGTGCTGATCCAAAAATTGTAGAAGAAATTTTGAGGAAGAAATTAGTTTAACTAATTATTTATTTTTTTATAAAAATAATTTAGATTATGTCTATAAGATCAAATTATAGAGAAAAAATTTCTGGTAAAGAAGATATTGAAAGAGAGTTGCATGATTTTAATCGACAAGGGAAAGATTGTTATGAAGCTCATGAGTTGTTATTCGGGGGTAATTCAGAGAAAATAAAATATTTTTTTGATAATTTTGATAAATATAATTTTCTAGATAAGGAAATTGCCTATGAGATGGTTCGTTTAGAAGCGTCTGATTTGATTTTTAAAAATGAGGAAAAATTTCCAGATTTAATATTTGATAAAGATTTTGCGAGGGAAATGATAAATTTTTATCAGTCTCAAGGGATAATAGATAATCTAGAAAAATTTGTTGGTTTAGATAAAGAAATAGCTTATAGTTTGATCTTTGATGTTCGTGGAATGATAGTTATTGAAAATAGAGATAAATTTTTGGGCTTGGATTTTGACAATAAATTGGCTAAGATTTTATTGCGTTCAGATCAATCTGAAGTTCTTTTTTATTACATAGAAAAATTTACAGATTTTGATAGAGATTTTGCAGGAGATATGATTAATTATGGTTTTGGTAGTTTTGTTATTGAAAACATAGAAATGTTTAATGGTTTGGAGTTGGATGAGGAATTAGCGCTACTTTTTATTGATAGAGGAGGTCATGATGTTTTGATGAGAAGTAGGGAAAAGTTTGTAGGTATAAATTTTAATAAGGATTTTTTACTAAAAGCTGCCAAATATCGAAACTATGATTTTTTTATTGATTATATTGATCAATTTGTAGGTTTAGATAAAGAAGTTGCGCTAGCTTTAATTGATGGTTCAAATACAGAATGTGTTATTCTAAATAAAGACAAGTTTGCAGGTCTAGAATTAAACAAAGAAATAGCATTATTGTTGATTGAGAAAAGACAAGCTACAATTTTGGCAGATAATATAAACAAATTCAATAATCTAGACAAAGAAATCGCCATAGCCCTGATTGAAGCTGGGCATACAGATCGAGTAATAGAAAATAAAGACAAATTTGCAGGTCTAGAATTAAACAAAGAAATAGCATTATTGTTGATTGAGAAAAGACAAGCTACAATTTTGGCAGATAATATAAACAAATTCAATAACCTAGACAAAGAAATTGCTTTAGCCTTGATTGAAGCTGGGCATGCAGATCGAGTAATAGGAAATAAAGACAAATTTGCAGGTCTAGAATTCAACAAAGAATTAGCAATGCTCATAATTGAGAAAAAACAGGATCAGGTTTTAGTATACAATCTAAATAAATTTAATAACCTAGATAAAGAAGTTGCTCTTTCTTTGATTAAAGCTGGACATGGAAATAGGATAATAGCTATGGCTGATGAAGACAAATTTGCAGGTCTAGAATTCAACAAAGAATTAGCAATGCTATTAATTGAATTTGGATGTGCGAATAAGGTAATTTCTTTTGAAGACAAATTCGCAGGTTTAGAATTAAACAAAGAAATAGCTCTGTTCATAATTGAGAAAAAACAAGCATCTACTTTGATACAAAATATAGAAAAATTCAATAATCTAGATAAAGAAGTTGCTTTAGCCTTGATTGAAGCTGGAAAAATAGATCTAGTAACGGGAAACAAAGAAAAATTCGCAGGTCTAGAATTAAACAAAGAAATAGCAATACTCATAATTGAAAAAAGATATTCCCAAGTTTTTTTATCTAATGTAGACAAATTTTTTGGTATAGACAAAGAAGTTATAACAATTATATTAAAAAACAAAGAAGGAAGTATTTTGTGTAATTTTTTAAAGAATGAAGGTGTTAAAAAAATGTTAGGCTATGAATCAATTTCGGAAGCATTGTATGAAAAATCTTTGACTACTATAAAAATTATATTACAAGCCAATTTTTTTCCATTGTTGTGTCAGGAAGACTTTGAATTGCTTCTGAACAAAGAAGATTCAAGGCAAAAAACACTTTCCAAATTTTCAGTATTGGAGTTGAACGTATTAGCAGAACAAAATAAGTTGCAAAATTTGAAGTGGCTAGGTAGCGAAGAAGAATGTGAAGGGGTATTCAAAAAATTAAAAGAAAATAAAATAGACTCATGGTCTGATGAACATAATATATCAGGACCCTTTGAACAAGGTTCTGCTATTTTTGGTCACAAAAAAATGTTTTCTTATATTTTGAGAGAAGGTGTGTCACGCCATGATATGTTGTATAATTTTGATAAGATTATTAAATTATTCAAAATTTCAGGTTTGGAAGCACAACAATTTTATATTCAAATATTAGATCAGGTAAAAAGAGATGGTGCAGAATATGGTGGTGGAAAATCTGCTCATCGTTTAAATACTATAGCTAACAATTTTAGAGAAGATATTTCAAAAGTATTGCAAGAAGCACAGGAATATGGGGATATAAAAGGATTGCAGACTTTGGCAAAAGATTTATCTACACCAGAACAAATTTTTAAATCCTGGGAAAGTTTAAAGAAGTATGCTGAGTTATGTCAGTTGTTAGGTAAAAAAGAAATCCTTGATCAATTAAAACAATTGAAAAGTGAAGGTGAAGGGAAAGAAAAGCTGTATAAATATATAGAAAGATTAGCTTTTCATCCAGATATAAGTATGCAGAGTGTAATTCAATTTTGGCGTAATCCTGAAGCCTTTTTAGGTCTTTTGGATATTCACACTGATGTCAGACTTCAAAATAGAAAAAAACCTTCGAACTATATCGAAATTCCCAATTTGGATTTAACGGCTGAACAGTTGAGAGATGCACTTGTGGAAGGTTCGTTGGATCAAATTCAAGTATTTGAGCCACTAGAAATTGAGTATGAATTGCCAGCACGAAGTATGTCAGTGCAAGCCCCTTTTGAATTAATTAGAGATGCTATTGGAATGAAATCTTTGAATTTGGTTGGAAAAGCTCAAGATCCTGGAAAAGTATTTGCAGAGATTCAGACATTTTTAAAGAAAAGTGGAATCAAAATAAATTTTAGAAATTATTTGTCTGGAGAAGAAAAAATAGATGAAGAAATAGAGTTCCAAATTGTAGAGATAGTCAAAAAATATTATAATCCAAGTATTGAAACTGTAAATTATAGAGCAAAAATTAATTTGAAATCAGATCCAGATGGTGTCGTCGCTGGTAATGATACTGCTTGTTGTATGCCGTTTGGCTCTGGAAAAAATAATATATATACCTTCAATCCTGTTTGTTCCTTGTTTACCCTTCAGCGTCGTAGTGGAGATGGTGTCTGGCGTACTGTAGCTCAAAGTGTTTTGACAAAAGATAAAAACATTGGAGTGAATGTTGCAGACCTAATAGGGAAAATTCAAAATCCTGAAGTTGTTCATATGCAAGATGTTATTCCAGAAGAGTTGCTTCGAGAAGCTAAGTTTACTATTGCTTGTGATAATGTTGAACTTGCACCTTCTGTGAAAGATAGTGAACTTATACATAAGCAAGTCGAGTTAATTTATGCTGATTTTATGTCAGAATATCTGAGTAGATTTTCTGTTAGAGATAATTTGGATAATTCACAGGTGGTAATTGGAAAAGGTAATTCAGATAGTCTCACAAACCTTCCTCAGGTTGATAACCTTTATATACCGAGTGCTCCTGTGGGGTATAGTGATAAAACACATAGCACAGTATATCAATTGAAACCAGAAAAAGGTTCTTTTGTGACAAGAAATGTTGTTGAAAAAAATAGAGAAAGTCGTGGGCAGGAATTACAAACAGATATTAAAGGAATTAGTTCTTTAACTTTTGAGGATTCTCTACCTGTAGCATATATAGAAGGTAAAGCATATCGTGATAATGAGTCGTTGATACAATTTTTACACAACATGGAAAATGCTTTGATTGCAAAAGATATTAATAATGCTACAAAAAAACGAGTTAACATGAGTTTCAAATATACCGATAAAGAAGGAAAAGTGCATGGTTATTTGTTGGCTTATGAAGGGATTGGTTCGGAAGGCACTGAAAAATTACAAAATAAAAATATTTTATATGTGGCTGATATAGCTAGTGATGGAGAAGTATTAGCTTCTGGAAGAATATTAATGGCAGCATTATTGGAACAATATAAAAAGGAATATGTAGATAAAGGTAACCCTATACCTATTTTTGCTCAGATGAGAGAACAAACTTCTTATTTAATTGTTAAAAAACAATTAGACAGATATGCAAGAAAATTTGGTATGAAGTTTACAATGGAAGAATTAGGAACAAACACCGTAGGTGGGGATGTAATGCATGAAGTGGTTTTGAGGTTAGTTGTGTAGTTTGTAAAATTAATTTTATTATCCACAATCAAAAAAGTGTCTAAAATTAGCTAATAATTTTCCCTTGTCAGTCTTCTAATCACGTGCTACAATAAAATAGCTATGAGATTATTTTTTCCAAAATTAAAAGAAGTTAGAGAGACCCTTATTTAACATACAAGCCACCATATTTGGTGGTTTTTTTGCATTGATTAGACACTGATTGCATTGATTTAGAAAAGATTACACTGATTGAAAAATAAATTATAATTTAATTTTTATAAAAACACATTTGTTACAAGTATTATTTGGTTATTATTGATGACTTCATAGTATATCAGTGTACTCCTTAATAATCCGTGTAATCAGTGTTAATTAATATTTTTTATGCATATCCCACTAGCACTTACTTACGACGATGTTTTGATAGTTCCACGTCGTTCTAGTTTTTCCTCACGCGATGAGGCAACCACCAAAACCAGACTTTCTAAACACGTCAACCTAAATGTACCTATTGTCTCGGCCAATATGGATTCAGTGACTGGGTCTGAGATGGCGATTGCCATGGCTAGACTCGGTGGTATTGGCATTTTGCACCGTTTCAATAGTATTGAAGAAAATGTAGAAGAAGTAAAACGTGTGAAGCGAGCGCAAAATTTGATTGTCAGCGATCCTTATACTGTGGATCCGACAAGCACAGTGGCGCAGGCCAAAGAATTTGCTGCTGAAACTGGAGTGTCTGGGTTACTGGTAGCTAATGGGGACAACAAATTGCGTGGAGTACTATCTCGTCGCGATTTTCTTTTTGCCACAAACATGAATCAGCGTGTTGAAGAAATAATGACACCGCGAGAAAAATTAATTGTGGGTAATGCTTATACAACTTTTGAAGAAGCCAAGAAAATTTTTGCTGAATTCAAAGTAGAAAAGTTGCCACTGGTAGATGAAGAAAATCATATTGTGGGGCTGATTACTAGTGATGATATCAGACATATTATAAATTATCCTTTGTCCAATCGTGATAAAGATGGTCGTCTGATTGTCGGAGCTTGTGTGGGAGTGCACGGGGACTATTTAGAAAGGGCTCAAGAACTGGTTAAAGCTGGGGTGGATGTTTTGGTAATTGATATTGCTCACGGACATTCTGATTTGATGTTCAATGCAATTGCCAAATTGCGTGAGGTGGTGCCAGACGTGGATTTGATAGCAGGAAATATTGCGACAGCTCGAGCTGCTCAAGAATTGTGTGAAGCAGGAGTGGACGCTGTCAAAGTCGGTGTTGGTCCGGGTTCTATTTGTATCACTAGAATTGTGACTGGTTGTGGTATGCCGCAGTTGACAGCTGTCATGGAGGCAGTCAATGTTGCCAAGAAATATGGTGTGCCTGTGATTGCTGATGGTGGAATTAAAAAATCAGGAGACATGGTCAAAGCTCTTGGTGCTGGAGCTGATAGTGTAATGCTTGGTAGTATGCTGGCTGGCACAGAAGAAAGTCCTGGAGTGGTGATGAACAAAGGGGACAAAAAATACAAAATTTCACGTGGTAGCGCCAGCTTCACTCAAGCCAATGATAGGAGAAAAATCAGTCAAGAAAAAAAGAAAAGCATGAGTGATGTTGTTCCAGAAGGTGTGGAGTCTATCGTTCCATTCAAAGGAGATGTAGGAAGTATCATTCATCAAATGGTTGGTGGACTTAAGTCTGGTATGAGTTACACCAATTCACATACAATTGCAGAATTACAACAAAATGTTGAGTTTGTCCGCATTAGCAATGCTGGTTTACAAGAAAGTGGTGTGCATGATGTGACAGCTATAACCTAAACGCGGATTAACACAGATTTTTACGCAGATAAACACAGAATTTTTTTTCATAATTTAATGCAATAACAAAATAATATGAATAAACAAATTACCGTGATAGTCGGGGCACAATGGGGGGATGAGGGAAAAGGAAAATTAACAGATTTTTTGGCGCAAGAAATGAATTACGTGGTACGTTTTCATGGTGGTAACAATGCGGGACATACTGTCGTAGTTGGTGACAAAGTTTACAAATTACATTTGCTTCCTTCTGGTGTAGTTTCTCCACATGTTACTTCTATTGTTGGTAATGGTGTAGTGGTAGATCCAAAAGTATTACTTGAGGAATTAGCAAATTTTACAATTGACAATCCAAAACCAAAATTACTTGTTAGTCAGCGCGCTCATGTCATTATGCCCTATCATATTGCTATGGACGAAGCCCTTTCTGGTCACCAGGGAAGTCTGGGTGCTGGCAGTACTAAACGTGGAATTGCACCAGTTTACGCAGACAAGGCTTATCGCCATGGTATTCGCATTGGGGACTTACTTGAGCCAGAAATTCTCAAAGAAAAATTGGACAAAGCCTATAAGTTTAATGTAGATATTTTACAAAAAGTTTTTGATTTTGAATTTTCAACTCCTCTTGAAGACATTTATGAAGAATATTTGGCTTACGGTCAGAAATTAAAAGAGTTTGTCTATGATACCGAACTAGAATTAGCTATGGCTTACAAATTTGGACAAAAGATTTTGTTTGAAGGTGCTCAGGGTATGTCACTAGATCCAGACCACGGGATGTATCCTCACACCACGAGTTCCAACAATGTGGCTGGTTATTGTGAAGTTGGTGCTGGTGTGGGATTAAATTGTGAAAAAAGAATAATTGGTATTGTCAAAGCTTATGTTAGTCGTGTAGGTAACAGTCCTTTCACCACAGAATTGTTGGATGAAACTGGAGACTTTATTCGCGAAAAAGGTTTTGAATATGGCACGACTACTGGACGTCCACGCCGTATTGGTTGGTTGGATTTAGTACAAATCAGACAAGCTGTGCGTACTAGTGGTCTGACAGAAATGGCAGTCACTAAGCTAGATGTTTTAGCAGGACTGGAAGAAATAAAAGTCTGTGTAGCCTATAGTATTGATGGCAAGATGGTGACCGAAATGCCAGCTAGTCTTGACGCTGTACGCAAAGCCAAAGCAGTTTATACTAGTTTTCCGGGTTGGTCAGATCTTACTCCAGAAGACAAAGAAAAAATTAAGACCGAAGGTTTTTCAAGTTTGCCAGAAACTATGCAAAAGTATTTGCAATTTCTTGAAGAACAAGTTGATTGCAAAGTTTCTATTGTCTCTTTTGGACCAGATAGAGAGGAAACGATTTTTATTTGATAGCTTACATTTTTAGGAATCAAAGAAAATTATTATAATGCAAATTGTCCTATTGTCCTATTGTCTTATTGACCTGCTGATTTAGAAAACGACAATAGGACAATAGGGCAATGGAACAATTTTTTTGTGAGCCCCAAGTATAAGCATCTAATTGTAACTAATTTTTTAGTCATAAATTATGAACCTGGAAAACATTTCCCCAATTGATGGTCGTTACCAAAAAGATACAGAGGAATTTAGTAAATTTTTTTCTGAGAGTGCTTTGATTCGTTATCGTGTGATGCTTGAGATTGAGTACCTAATAGCTTTGGCTAAAGAAAAAAACTTTGTACAAGTAAAAAATTTTTCCAAAGAAGAAAAGAAAACTTTGCGGAATATTTATCAAAGTTTTAATCTCGATGACGCTGAACAAATAAAAACCATTGAAGACGTGACTAAACACGATGTCAAAGCTGTGGAATATTTTTTACAAACCAAATTTGTTGAGCTTGGTTTTGAAGAATTTATATCTTTTATTCATTTTGCTTTGACTTCTGAAGATATCAATAATCTCGCTTATACACTTAGCTTCAAACATGCTTTGCAAAAAGTATATTTGCCACAAATAAAAAAAGTTGTAGAAATATTATTGTTGCAAGCCAATCAATACAAAAATTTAGCAATGCTTTCTATGACGCATGGTCAGCCAGCCACCCCAACAACTTTGGGCAAAGAATTATTGGTTTATGTAAATAGATTAGAAAGACAAATCAAGAAATTAGAATCGCATAGTTTTGCTGGCAAATTAAATGGGGCAGTTGGCAATTTTGCTGCTCATCATTTTGCTGTCCCGGAAGTTGATTGGAAAAAGTTTAGCACAGATTTCGTAAATTTTTTGGGTTTAGAACCGTTGTTACTTTCTACCCAAGTAAATAGCTACGATTCTTTGGTAGAGAGTTTTATGATAGTTAGTCACATCAATATTATTTTGTCAGACTTGGCCAAAGATATGTGGCTTTATATTAGTCGCGGAATTTTTTCTCAAGTAGTACAAGAAAACGAAGTCGGTTCAAGTACTATGCCACACAAAATAAATCCGATAAATTTTGAAAACGCCGAGGGAAACGTCAGTATTGCCAATAGTTTGTTTAATTGTTTGATTGACAAACTACCACAATCTCGGATGCAAAGAGATTTGAGTGGTAGTACTATTATCCGTAATCAAGGTGTGGCTTTGGCACACGCTTTATTAGTCGCTAAGAATATTGTTAAGGGCTTGAATAAAGTAATTCCCAATATTGAAAAAATAAAAAGTGAATTGGATAATAATTTTGAAGTAGTAACCGAAGCTTTACAAACAATTTTACGAAAAAATGGCAACAGAGATGCCTATGAAAAAATAAAGAATCTTAGCCGTGGTAAGCATTTGACTAGGCAAGATTTTTTGGAGTTTGTAGAGACTTTGGATTTGCCTTTGGTAGACAAAGTGAAGTTGCAGATGTTGACGCCAGAGAGTTATACAGGTCTTATCTTTTAACTTTTTTCAATCTATGTTATAATAATAAAAACCAATTTATGCCAATAAAAAAGAGAAAAATACTGCTATCAAAAAGTACTTTGCAAAAAGTACAACCTGAGTTTTCTTTTTTACCAAATTTATTATCTATTTATACCGTTACTACCAAGTAACGGTTTTTTATTTTTAACTTACAAATTTATGGATGACAAATGGAATCTAAAAAAACAAATGTTGGAAGAAATAAAAAATAAAGGTGGTTTTGTAAATTGTCATAATCATTTTGACAAGGCTTTTTATATAAACAAAGAAAGTCTAGATCAATCTATGGTGGATATGGAGTTCAAGTGGAATATGAGTGATAATATCAAAAGGAATTCCAGTCAACAGGAGATTGAAGATAAAATTGCTACAGCACTTGAGATAATGTTGGAACAAGGAGTTTCACAAGTTTGTAGTTTTGTGGATGCTTACGAAGCTGTAGGACATAGAGCCATTGATGCTGCCAATAAAATGAAAGAAAAGTATAAAGACAAAATAAAATTTTTGATAGCTACCCAGCCACTTGGTGGACTTATAGACAAAGAGGCACGGGATTTGTATGAAGCAATTACTGCCAAAGCAGACATCGCTGGTGGATTACCTTCCAAAGATAGACCAAATGATGAAGAAAGTCTTGATAATTTGTTTGCCATTGCTAGTAATCTAAACAAACCAATTCATATTCATATTGATCAAGAAAATAATCCTTATGAAAAAGATACTGAAAAGATTTTCAAATATATTGAAAAATATCATTATGAAGGTAAGGTTGTTTTGGTACACGCTATCTCTGTATCTGCTCAAGAAAAAAAATACCGACAAGAAATTTACAAAAAAATGGTTGGTTTGGGTGTGTCTGTAATTGTCTGTCCTTCGGCCGCTTTGGCTATGCGACAATTAGATCAATATATGGCACCTATACATAATTCTATTGCCAATGTGCCAGAGATGTTGGAGGCCGGAGTTTTGGTTGGTTTGGGTGCTGACAATATTGCTGATTTTTATCAGCCATTTGTGGATGGTGATATGTGGACCGAACTTCGTATATTGCAAGAAGCTTGTCGCTATTACAATTTTGATGAGTTGGTAAAAATTGCTTCTGAAAATGGCGCAAAAATTTTGGGTAATGAATTATACAACAACAGACTGGTTGATTATTCTTATAATTTAGCTTCGTTCTCACAACAAGTCGTTTAAAATTAGAACTATAAATATTAATTAAAATTTTATGGCAAAATTATGGCAAACTAGTAGTACTCAATTACATCCAATGGTTGAAAAATATACTGTTGGTAATGATTATTTGTTGGATCAAAGATTGATACCTTTTGATATTGAGGCTTCTGTCGCTCATGCTAAAGCTCTAAAAAAAGCCGGGATTCTAAATCAAGAAGAATTACAAAAATTAGTCAAAACTTTGGCAGAGTTGTTAAATC
>Ga0210005_1001029_pt1 | contig 19279 bp, 24 predicted proteins | sample CryGey02umfilter_3_FD_183961 | JGI IMG/M metagenome (GOLD analysis project Ga0210005, IMG submission 183961) | Groundwater microbial communities from aquifer in Utah, USA - Crystal Geyser 4/9/14 0.2 um filter (SPAdes) (version 3) | ecosystem: Environmental > Aquatic > Deep subsurface >... | reverse complement strand
ACCGATGCAAAATGGAGCGAGATTAGTTTTACGGAAGCGCTATGGACAATCCCGAAGGAGAGGATGAAGCGCCGGAACCCGCATCTGGTGTTCCTGTCACGGCAGGCGCTGGACATTTTCATGGCGCTCAAGACCTTTGCCGGGGGGGCTGAATGGGTGCTACCGTCACGCTATGACGCTGACGCGCCGATGAGCAATGCCACGCTGAACCGCGTATTGGAACTGGTCTATACGCTGGCGCAGAAGGACGGCAAGGAACTGGCCAAGTTCGGGCCGCACGACTTGCGCCGAACGGCTAGCACCTTGCTGCACGAGGCTGGGTACAACACGGACTGGATCGAGAAATGCCTTGCCCACGAACAGAAGGGGGTCAGGGCGGTGTACAACAAGGCTGAGTACCGGGAACAACGCACAGCTATGTTGCAGGACTGGGCGGACATGATTGACGACTGGACGATCAAGAAACGATGACCGTCTGGCCAGGCCGTGCCGCCTGATCGCCGGATGCCTTGCGTCCCTCGATCCATGCCGCGACTTCGGCCATATCCCATGCTACGTTGCGGGTGGTGAGGGCGATGCGCTTGGGGAAATCCCCGCGCTTTTCCATGTTGTAGATAGCCTTCTCCGACAGCGGGATCATGCCCAGCAGTGTTTTTTTGTTGATGAGCTGTATTGAGCTCCAATTAATCGAGGATGCCATATCTGCTTGGTCGATGTTGAGCGTAGTAGTCATCTGCGCCGCCGAGTAAGTTTGATGTACGGAAGTGTAGAACACTAACCGATACCAGTCAAGTACGCTATACGCATCAGAGAATATTAATCTCTTCTGGCACGTATTGAGTAACGGGCTATAGGTTGTTGGTTCAGTTTTCTGTACCTATGGACTGATGGCGATTTGGTGTGAACAAATGCCATACGTGTCCATCACGGGCATGCTTATGCGACCAATTTGAGTGTCAGTTTGGCCGCGAATCTGACGACAGTTTTGCTTACAACATAACTGTGAACAAGCGCCAAGGAAAATAACTTTAGTTGGATTTGAAGCTGAATAACGTTATTGGGGCGCTTGCTTTCTTTGGGCTTGGGGAGCGCCACTATCTCCGTCTGGTTCAGCGAGCGGAGTAATGATTTTTACGGCATCTTTTCTACGGCTTTCGCTCATTGTCTCCATGATCTTCACCGCTTGCCGGATACTGGGATCGAGCCTCATCGGTCCATCTCCGAGCATCATCCAGCGAGCACTAACCCCAGTATTTTCCTCAAGCTTATAAGCGTAACGCGGAGCGAAAGATTTGATCAGTCCCGACTGAATCTGATTCGCAACTGACTTGGACATCCCGCAGAGCTTACCAAATTTGGTGTCCTCAACGATTCCCAGCTCTTGTTTTACGATGGAAATTCGTTCAGGGATTGTTGTTTTCATGTTTAGACAATAAAACATTTTCCGTTTAGGAAGCTTGACTGTCGAGCGTTTAGTGTTCTACACTGAAAGAATGGACAGCAAGGAACTCAAAAAACATCGGGCACTCATCGAGCAGATGGGCACCGTGCCCCTCATGGCGATGTTCGACATCAGCAAGGGGGCGATATCGCAATGGCGCAGCAATGGCATTCCAAAGGCTCGCCTGATGTACCTGGAATTGAGCCACCCAGAGTTGTTCTCTGATTCCCCCAAGTCAAAATCGTTAAAACAGCCACGAAAGGAAAAGTGATGAGTGGTTGTAAAATCAAATCGAACGCGCGCAAATCAGGTGATGGTCGTTTGCTCAGGTGTCTCCTTCACACGTCATCTGAGTTGCTGCGAGGGGTATGGGTGCCACGGACAGCAACACTGCTGCGCGTTCCCCTTTTTAAGTTCGCCTCAAGCTCACCGAGCTGGAAACAGTCGCAAGCCTACAACAAATCGTCGCATTGGGTTCTGGTTGCAACTCCATCGGAGGAGTCGCGATGAGACAAAGAACCATCAGTGATGATTTCTGGCGCGACTCCCAAATCTGGGGATTGAGCCAAGAAGATACGGCAACGCTGCTGTATCTGCTCACCAGCCCATCCTCCAATATCATCGGTTGCTATCGCTTGGTATGGAGGATCGCGGCCGCAGAGATGGGGTGGACGGCGGATCAAATGCTCGTTGTCATCAAGAGGCTTCAAGAGAAGGAGCTCATCGAGTACACAGATTCAGGTTGGGTGTGGGTGAAAATCTGGTGGAGGCATAACTCAGCCGCTGTTGCCATAAGTCCAAAATCCAAGTTGATCAGCCATGCACGGAAACAATTTGCCGACATTCCTCGGGATTGGTTGGCAGCCTTTGGAAAGAGCTTGGAAGCGATGGGGATCAACACCCAAGAAATCGGGTATCCATCCCCCATCAAGATAGCACCGGATGCCCCATCCCATGCCCCATCGGATGCCCCATCCCATGCCCCATCCCATGCCCCATCCCATGCCCCATCCCATGCCCCATCCCATGCCCCATCGGTAAACGCGCAAACCCATCAACAGATGGGTTCTGATGCCCCATGTGATGCCCCATGTGATGCCCCATGGTATGGGGCCGGGGGTAACAGGTATCTTGTATCTAGTAACACCACCACCACAAGCTCCTCCTCCAAAGAGTCCAACCCCGTGGTGGTGGTGGTGAATGATTTGATTTTTCCACCCCAAACCCCCCAAGCCGAGCGTGACTCGATCCAAGCGGTGCTGGTCAGCACCGGGGTAGGGGAGGAGTTCTGGCAGCAGCTGGTCGATGAGTTGATCGGTGCACGGATGCACAGAGCAATCAGCAACCCAGCAGGCTACATCCGTGGAATGGCCGAGCGCGCGATGAGCGGCACTTTTACCCCAGAAATGGGTGTCGGTGTGGCGAACGCGCGGGAAGCGGCTGCCGCGCAGGCAAGGCAAGACGAAGCTCAGAAAAAAGCGTTCCTTGAGAGCCGACCTCCAACCGGTGAGGTCCTGAACCGCCTGCCAGCTCGCCAAAGCGCTTTTTTGGAAAAGATGACGGAAGGACAGGTGAAATGAGCCACACCGATTCCCTGCAAAAGGACATCGTGACGCTGAATCGGCGATTCCTGCTGGTTGTCCAGCAAATGGCCAATGCAAAACACCCGCTCCTGAGCCCCTGCGTTCCCGGCTGGCTGATGCAGAAAGTACGCAACATGACGCTTGAGGAGATTGACGCACTCGCAGAAGACATGATCGCCCCTTGCTTCCACCTGAATCTGCACGAGGGGCACTTCGATCAGATGAAAGATATCCCTCAAGGGGCTAGACGTAAGGCATACATGGCCAATGTGGTCGCTTCCCACTCGGTAACCCATGCATAACGAAACCATTGCCCAAACGCAGTCCTATGCCGCGACCCTGATCAGGGACGGGATGCGTATCGCACTTGCCCACTCCATTACCGGGATGTCATGGCGTACATTGAGAGAGATATGGAGCGCTGCCCACGGCGAAGATGCGCCGCCGCCGGGCAGAATGCCGTGCGACACCATCGCCTACATCAAGAGCGGACAGTCGCCCATGATGCTCGCCACAGTTGTCTCTGTTTATCTTCGAGCGGAAAGGGAAGGCAAGCACATTACCGCCGCATTCCATGAAGCCTGGCAATCCGCCAAGTTGTCGAGTGGCGGCATGTCGCATCCAGACATCAACGCCGCATGGTATGCGGTAAGGGACGTGAAGGCAGGACTGGTGTCCTGGTGTTACTGCAAGAATTGTGATGCCGGGTTCATCTTCGACACAAAAATCGCGAAAAAAAACGATCCCTGCCCGTACTGCGGGGCGCGAAATCAAAAGTTGCTTGAGGTATCTCAATGATTCGTGTCGCCTTCGCCTTGTTCTGCGCGCTGACCGCGCTACAGGTCATCTTTAGCGCGCCTGCTGCCGCTGCCGCCACAAAGTGCTTCGCGCAAGCCTCGGCGCGCTATGGTGTGCCGGCGGAGCTACTACGTGCAATCTCCCATGTGGAGTCCGGCGGCAATCCCTCCGCCATGAACGTCAACAAAAACGGCTCTACTGATATTGGTCACATGCAAATCAACTCCGCCTGGCTGCCAACACTCGCCAGACACGGAATCACTTCGAAGCATCTCATGCAGCCATGCACGAACACGCAAGTGGGCGCATGGATCCTGGCCGCCAACATCAGGCGGCTTGGTTACAACTGGAGGGCGGTTGGAGCCTACAACGCCAGCAACAAAGACAAGGCGACGACATATGCGAGAAAGGTGGCTGTTGCAATGCAAAAACTACAACAAAAAGAGAGCGGGCTGTGAATCAAAGATTCAATTCTATTGCGACACTGCTGCTCGCATCCATTGCCATATCGGCATGCAGTAGCAGCAAGCCAAAAATGAACATCGGGGAGATCGCACAGCCTGGCATTGGTTATTACGATGGCGCATACCGGGTGTGCCGGGAGAATTGTCCAACACGCACGCCAAAGGAGCTTGCCGACTCGATGTTGATGACCGCCCCCGTTATTCGCGGTCGGCCGAGTGTTGCGTTCCCGGTAAAACCGGCCCCAGGCTCAGTACCCGCAGAAAATACAGCCAGCACCGTTCATGCAAATGCCAACCAACAACCCGCCGCCGGCAAGAAGATCGTGCGCGAATTCGATGTGTATTTTGGTTTCGGCAAGAGCACGCCCACGAGAGCGGGCAAAAAAACCCTGGCACTCATTGCGCTCGAAGCAAAAAAATCGTCTGCTGAACTCTTGTTGATAGGCAGCACGGATGATATAGGACCGCAGGCGCTCAATGACCGCCTCGCGCTACGCCGCGCAAGCTACGTCGCCCGATGGCTCAAGTCGAAGGGCGTAACAGGAATTGTTTCAGTCGAGTCGCACGGCAAGTGTTGCCACCCAACCCCATATGACAAGGATGCCGCCGCAACAAAAAAAATGCGGCGCGTAACAGCAAGAGTGACTTTGTTTAATCAACCAGAGAGGAAACCGGAAAATGATACCAAGAACGAAAGCATCCATTAAAGACACATTCATTGCATCCGCATTCATCGTGATGGGACTGCTTTTGCCGGGATCGCTGTTAAACAGCGGCTTCGAGGCACATATGGGCGGAGTCGCCATGGGGGTTGGTATTGGGTGGCTTGTCAGGTCATATATTTTTCACACAAAAGCCCAAAAACAATCAGGCAGGGAGGAATGAGACGACAAAAGACGCGCGCACAAACGTAATTACAGAAACATTCACCAAAATTTGGAAAGGAAAAATCATGCAAACCAAAAAAAACATTGAACTGCGAATCGCCGCGATGCTGGCCTTGATGGGGCTGCCAATCTTTGCATATGCGGGGACAACGGGCGCCGAGTTTTTAACGTTCTACAACTGGATCAACGGTATTGTTACGGGCTATTTTGGCCGTGCAATTGCGATTGCGTCAGTTGCCATTGGCGCACTGCTATCCGTTGCGAAGAGCAACCCGATCCCCATTCTGGCCGGGATCGCGTTCGCCGTTTTTCTGTCCTATACACCTACGATCATAAACGGCATTCTCACCGCCACGATCTAACCGAAACCCCAACCACCACCAAAGGAAACCCAAGTGAACCAAGGGTATATACCGCAAACGCTGGACAAGCCAGAGCAGTTTCTGTTTTTCGATGTTGACCAATTCATCATTGCCACATCGATTGTTGGCGTAGGGATTTCCATAGGATCGATGGTTGTGGGGCTAATAGCAGGGGTTGTGACTGCCCGCCAATACGGCAAGCTCAAATCGGGCAAACACCCCAAATTTGCCGTGCACCTGCTTTACTGGTGGTTGCCAAACCAGTTTCTCTCGAAGACAGAGGCTACGCCGCCGTCGCACATTCGATATTTTTTGGGATAGCAGATGATCACGCAAAAATATTTGTCCACGCATAGCAACAAAGCGCAGGAAATTACCTTTCTCAGAGTGGTGATTGGCGCGTTGTTGTTGATCGCCGCAGTGGAGGGCGCGGTGCTATTCAAAACATTGGGTATGGAGAAAACCATTGTTGTCCCGCCCGATATTCACAAGAGCTTTTGGGTCTCCGGCGAAGCTGTATCGAAAGAGTATCTTGAGCAAATGGCCTATTGGTACGCCGGACTGGTTTTGAATGTCACGCCCAGCACCGGCGAATATCAGAAACGCATGTTTTTGAATTATGCGGCCCCGCAAGACACGGGCCGTCTTGCCTCTGAAGTGGCAGAGCGTTTGACTTTTTTGGAAAAAAACAACGCGGCAACCCAATTTTCAGGCCAAACACTCAATTCGGACGAAAAGCTGATGAAGGTTGCCATCACCGGCGATTTGTACACCTTTGTTGGTGATAAACGCATCAGCACAAAACACGCCGTATTTGTTGTCGGATTCAAATATCTCAATGGAAGGTTGTATGTCAGCGAATTCAAGGAAACCAATGAGCAAGACATTTTTGGCGTTCGCACTACTGGCAATTAGTTTGCCGGCCGGGGCGGCGCAGATTCTTTACCAGGGATCGCCTGCCGAATCAACGGTCGCAACCATCTCCAGAAGCGAACCAAACATGCTAAAGGTTGATGGACGCAAGATCAGGCGCATCCATGGCGCCGAAGGGAATTTCGTGATCACGCCAGAGCCAGAAACCGGCGTGGCGTGGTTGAAGCCCACCACGGACAAGCCGCTCATGAGCGTGTACATCACCGATGACGCTAATCAGCACTACAAGCTGCTGCTCAAAATCGAGGATATACCTGCCGAAACAATCATTGTGCGCAGAAAAGGCGGGGAGCCTCGCCGCCCGGGAAACGTCAGGAACGAACCCAGGAACGACGAAATTATGCGCACCATCATTGCGCTTTACGATGGCGAGGGCGATGCAAAGAGCGAGATCATCCCATTATGGAAGGGGGTGAGGTTTGAGCTGGTCAGACGCATGGACTTGACCGGGCTGCGCGGGGAAACATACCGGCTCACCAATCAATCGGACAAGCAAATTGTCATGGACGAGCGGGAATTCTACCGGCCTGATGTGCAGGCAGTCTCCATCACCAAGCCGGTGCTTAGGGCGGGAGAATCGACCGCCATCTACATCATCAGCGAGGGCGAACAATAATGGCAACGCTGTCCGAAAAATTTGCCAACCTGACCCCAAAAACCAGGCAATACATCATGCTTGGCGGGGCGGGCGCGGCACTCATGGGTCTGATCGTTGGCGGCGTATCCCTCATGGATAATCAGGCCGCAAGTGCGCCGCCTGCAACAACCAACCCGCAGGCCAGCACAACAAGCATCGCAACACCCGGATCTCCGGTTGACCCCAAAGATGTCTGGATCGAGCAGTCTGCGACACAGATGAGACAAATGGACGACGTGATCCATGTCCTCAAGCAGCAGATGAATGAACTCAGCGAGGCCGAAAAGCAAAAAAAAGAGGAAGCCGCAAACGGCAACAGCCAGCAAAGCATACTTCCGCCACTTCCGCCAATACAGCCGCCGCCGCAACAGCTGTCGCCCCCGGTACCAATTCCATCTGCGGCAGAACAGGAGCCGCAAGCGCCTGGCGAGCCGGGTATCGCATCATTCGAGGTCAGCCAGTCTGCATCACAGGAGGAGCAGCCAAACACCCAAACCGGATATGTCCCGGCCGGGTCGTTTGTGCGTGCCGCATTACTGGGCGGGCTCGATGCGCCCACCGGCGGGCAGGCTCAAACCAACCCGCACCCAATCCTGATGCGCACCCAGGACAATGCGTTTCTGCCGAACCGCTACCGGTTCGAGATCAAGGAATGTTTCCTGCTCGCATCCAGCTACGGCGACATCAGTTCCGAAAGGGCGTTTGGCCGCCTGGAGAATCTTTCCTGCGTCAAGCGCGATGGCGGGGCGATCGACATACCGGTCAAGGGTTATGTGGTGGGAGAGGATGGTAAAGCCGGGATGCGCGGCAGGCTCATCAGCAAGCAGGGGCAGGTGTTGGCGAATGCCCTGCTGGCCGGAATCGGTTCTGGAATAGGGAAGGCATTCCAGGCTAACTCCCTCACGCAGTCAATCAGCCCGCTCGGCACAACCAATACCGTAACTGCGGGGCAAGCCCTAAAGAACGGCATCGGCACTGGCGTGGGCGATGCGCTTGACCGGCTGAGCAAATACTACATTGACCTTGCCGAAAAACTGTTTCCCGTGATCGAGATCGATGCCGGCAGAACGATTGAGGTGGTTTTCACGAAAGGGTTTTCGCTCGAAGGCATGGGCACAGCAAACGACAACAGCTACTCCGACATCTGGAGGAGAGGCAGGCAAGCCGAGAAGAAGACAGTGGATGACTCGGAAAATTGAACCGGTAAAGGAGAAATGAACATGGTAACGAACATCAAGCGAACTATTTTGGGAGCGATAACCGCCTTGGCCGCGACAACCGGCATGGCTTCCGATGATCCTGACATGGCAAAGAAGTTGGGCGAGATGTACCCCTCCACAAAGATCACCTCTGTTTCCGCCACAGAAATCGATGGTTTGTATGAGGTCGTCATGGGCAAGAACATAGGCTACACAGACAAGAACGGGCGACTCTTTGTGTTTGGTCATATTTTTGACATGCAGAAGCAGCAAGACCTGACACAACAGCGACTGGACAGCCTCAACGCGGTGAACTTCTCCGAACTGCCGCTCAAGGATGCGATCAAGGTCGTTCAGGGCAAGGGGGGCAGGGTGCTGGCCGTGTTCTCCGATCCGGACTGCCCGTATTGCAAGCGACTGGAGCCGGAGTTGGCAAAACTGAACAACGTGACAATCTACACTTTTCTGTACCCGCTGACCGGGCTGCACCCGGAGGCCGGCAGAAAGGCAGAATTGATCTGGTGTGCGAAGGACAAGGCGGCTGCATGGCAAAAATTCATGGCCACCGGCGAACTCCCGTCCAGCAACAGTTGCCCCACCCCCATTGAGCGCAACAGCCAGCTTGGACAAAGCATGAATATCAACGGAACCCCAACCTTGATTGCGGCTGACGGACGCATCATGCCCGGTGCCAGTAGCGCCGCACAGATCGATGACTGGCTGAACAAAGGGGGTGCCAAATGATGGTCGGAGCACATCGCGTTTTCAGAAAGGATAGCCTTGTTTTGGCCGGCGCACTGGTTGTTGTCTTGAGCGGTTGTACATCAACCGGCCTCGATTCGAAATCATCGTTCTCGTGCAAAGCGCCGCCGGGCATTAGCTGCGCCTCGCTCTCCGGCGTGTACGCCAATGCGGCCGCGAACAATCTGCCCGGATCGCCGACAACAGCCAAGCCAGTCAAGGTGTCTTCGAAGGAATCTCCGGCTCGCGTAACGGGCGAGGCGCCCGCCACCGGAACCCCGGTCTTGAGCGACCAGGTTGTATTGCGCGTCTGGGTTGCGCCGTGGGAAGACTCGCACAAGGCGCTGCACGATCAGTCCTTCCTGTATGTCGTAGCAGACCCCGGCCACTGGCAGATAGCGCATACCCGAGGAAAGATCGCCAACCAATATCGCGTCGTGCTGGCACCTGCCACTCAACAGCAGCCAGAACCGAGCCCAAAGCCAGGCCAGGCTGTTATCGAGAAAAAAAGGTAATTAGGCGTGTCGTTCATCAAATCACTCAAGCGTGCATTTTTCCACGAGCGGTATAGCCGACCGGATGCCATCCCGCGCAACCTGATCGAGCAGTTCGCAACAATGCCGAGATTGACCGGACTGCTCCCCTACGTTGGCTGGATGCCGGACGAGCGCATGTTCATCCTCGATCAAGGCGGGTTTGGAACGGGCGAAGAATTCTCAATCGGGTTTGCTATCGAGGTGATGCCGCAAACGGGCGCTTCCGACGAAATGGAAAAGATTCTGACCAGCATGTTTGCCTATTGCCCGCCGCAGACAGGGGTGCAAGTAACCCTCTATGCCAGCCCGGATATCAATGATGCACTGCAGTCGCAAATGCAATTGTGCACACAAGACGACCTGGCCGGCATTGCGGCGAGGCGCAAGGAACACTATCTGCAAGGAGCGGCCAAATCGGTTTTTTCGAGCTCGACGTACCTGCTTCGAAACTTCAGGTGTGTCATCTCGCTATCGCTCCCGTTGTCGCCGTTCGCGGCAAACGATGTTGAGGATGCCCTCAGGATACGCGAGAGTATCCATGCAACCATCAAATCAGCCTATCTCGGCGGCGTTGACTGGGATCCAGACACATTACTGGATTTTGCCGGGGATTTTTTCGATCACGAGCGGATATCTAATCCGACAAGTGAAACGCGCAACCGCCTTGGCAAGACATATGACCCGGATCAGATACTGCGAGAGCAGTTATCGAATCGCGAGATCGCATCGTGCGTAAGCGATGAGGGCATCCGCTTCTGCAAGAGCGGCGGGAAAGAATCTGTCATGCAGTTCTTTTCGGTGCGGAATTACCCTAAATACAGCCGATTGAGCGGTATGGGCAGCCTGATCGGCGACCCTTATCAAACCGCATTATCCATACCTTGCCCTTTCCTGATCACGATGGGTGCAATAGTCCAGGACCACGAGGCCGCACGGACATATGCACAGGTGAAATCGGCGCGCGCGACACAGAATGCGTCCTCGTATATGGCAAGATTCCAGCCAGACCTGCAGAAACGAAAACAGGATTGGGATGCCGTGGTGCAGGCGTTCGACGACGGCAAAAACACGCTTCGCCTTTACCATCAAATTTGCCTGTTATCCTCCACCGCCAATGCGGCCCGCGACGAGCATGCGATCAGGGCGGTCTGGCGGTCTCGCGGATACGACATCTCGAGAGATCACTACGTCCAGCATCAGGCGTTCGCGTCATCACTGCCGATGACCCTCACCCGTCCAATGCAAAAAGACCTGGTCTCATTTGGCCGCGCCTATACCAAGACGCTCGATAACGCCGTAATGACTTCGCCAATGATCGCCGAATGGAAGGGGACAAAAACGCCGATGATCACACTGTTCGGGCGTCGCGGCCAGCCATTGGGATTCGATCTCTTCGACAACACCGGCGGCAACTATAACTTCGCAGTGGCCGCCCTCTCCGGGTCGGGGAAGTCGGTGTTTGTGAACGAAATGGCGTATCGCTATCGTGCGGCCGGGTCAAAAGTCTGGATTATCGATGTGGGCCGCTCATACAAGAACTTGTGCGAACTCATGGACGGCGAATTCATCGAGTTCTCGGATGAGCGGCAAAACACGCTATGCCTCAATCCATTCTCAATGGTGGAGGACATCAACAACGACATGGAGATGCTATTGCCGCTGCTGGCAGAAATGGCCAGTCCGCGCGATCCGCTCAACAACTATTGCTACGCTGCGCTCTCGTCGGCCATCAAGCAGGTGTGGGAAGAAAAAGGGCACGACTCAACCATTACGGACATCTATGAACTGCTGATGACCGGCCAGATTCGCGATACATCGGAAAAAGAAAAAGAACTGTCCAGAATGGCAGTGGCGCTTGAACCCTATACCAAGTATGGGGTGTACGCGAGCTACTTCGAGGGTCGGGCAAATATCGAATTCACCAAGGATTTCATCGTCCTTGAGCTTGAGGAACTGAAGAGCAAAAGAGATCTTCAGGCGGTGGTGATGCAGATCATCATGTATCGAATCACCCAGGAAATGTATCTGGATCGTTCGCGGCGCAAGATTGTGATCATCGACGAGGCGTGGGACTTGATGGGCAGCGGCAGCAGCGGGCACTTCATCGAGGCGGGGTATCGTCGCGCGAGAAAATACGGCGGGGCATTCGGAACGATCACGCAAAGTGTGGATGACTACTACAAGACCGAGGCAACAAAAGCCAGTATCAACAATGCGGACTGGCTGTTTCTGCTACGCCAGAAACCGGAGAACATCGACCGACTGGGCAAAGAAGGCAAGCTCACGGTGGATGAATGGATGAAGCGTCAACTGTCATCCATTACCACCGACCACGGCAACTTCTCCGAAATCTTTGTGCACAGTCCCATGGGTTCAGGCATTGGCCGCCTTATCCTCGATCCCTTCTCGATGATGTTGTTTTCCACAAGGGCAGAAGATTTTGAGAAAATCAAAAATATGCGCGAGCGCGGCATGACAACCGAGAAAGCCATTGAGACGTTGCTGGGCGAGCGAGTGCAGAACGACCGACGCAAAAGCGATCGCCCAGACAGACGAAAGGCCAATCAACAATGAGACGCTTCGCATTAGCCGCATTGCTGGCCTTGTTTGCACTGCCGACACCGGCAAGTACCGGAGATCGGCTTGTGGAGCAGGTTGTCCTGGACGCCGCCCACTCCGGGCGGATAGCCGAGACAGCCAACAACATGCGCACCATTACCGCTTATTACGTCGAGCGGGATGCCGGCGGATGCTCGCTGGTCAGCGCCAGGAGCAGCATGGAGCACAGCCTCAAGCATTACCGGGTGTGCGGGGAGTCAGTCGAACAGCGGCATGACGTGGAACCCGCACCCCCATCGGACGACCCACGGTATCGCCAATTGGTTGTTTCAACCGGGCAGCGCGCCTTGAACGAAGGTTGGGCACGCGCCGTATTCGGTGGATACGCCATCCGCGCCGAGCGGGAATGGACACCCCGCGCAACAAAATGTGGGCTAGTCAAAATCATCATCAGCTACGAAGGAATGATTGTGGCGACCGAGCAACCGAAAGTCTGTCAATAACCAAAACCAAAGAAGGAGAACGAAATGTTAAGCAAGCTGAATAAAACCGTATTGACCGCCGCCGTAATTTGCATGGCCACACCGCTTTCGACTATTGCTGCGCCGCAATCCAAAGAGCCATCACAGAAGGTTTTCAAGAAAGGGACATCATGTATCTACGTCCGCGAATATAAAGGCTTTTTGTGTGGCGGATATTTTTTAACGCCGGACGGGAAATGGGGGGATCCCATGCAAGTGAAGGAGATTTACGAAGCGGGCTGGCGCGTGGTAGCGGCTACACCGGAGAATGCGGGTGGGTTTCCCCAGACCCTCTACATCGAAGAACAATGAAATGGAAGCCAACAACATGAAACGCCAGATTGTGCAGCGATTGGTCGAGCGTTGCAAAAACGAAGGTAAGCGCGCCAAAGACATTGCGCTTGAACTCAAGCGCGCCGGATTCAAGGTGTTCGTCGCCTCGTTCTGTGTGTGTGAAGAGGTTGTTTTCTTCGACACGTTGGACGGCCTGCAGGTTCGCCTGCTCGCATAACCGGAGAATTAAATGCCCAACTACACACATCTCGCCACCGGGGTGGCCGCGGCAATCACCGCTGTCCTGATGATGATCGGATGGCAGCACTTTAATCCACAGCCGACGATGGCGAAGGTGGACATCATCGGGATTATCGCCGCCCAGCAAAAACATCTGGAAGCGCAAATGAAGCCAGGCATGGACGAGAAAGCCCAGGCGGCGGTCATCGAATCCGCCTCCAGCTTCGGCAGGAAACTGGATTCTGCGTTGAAGAGGGTATCCGCTGAATGCCGTTGCACACTGCTCAACTCGGCGGCAATTGTCAAAGATGCGCCCGCTGCAATCCATGATTACACCGAGAGATTGAGGCAGCTGGCAGAACTGGAACAATAGCGGTGAAATTTTCCAGGCAAATCTTGGTTGCGCTGCTTTTGGTGCTTGCACCCGCCGCCCCCTCCGGTGCGCTGGAGGGGAGAGACTACGCGCCAAGCATTGACTACTCATCCGCATGGCAATGTCATGGCAGTGAAAAATTCAATTGGTATTGCGAAGAAGAGGACACCCCAAAACTCAAAGACAAGTCCGCTGACACCCAAAAAACCGAAGAAGAGCGCGCCATCGAGGAGCTGGACAAGATCCGCAAGGACCTCGACGCGAAGCGCGCGCTCGCAGTGGTGCATCCCACACCGGAGAACATCAAGAACTATATGGCCGCGCAGAAGGTGGAAACTGATCGCGCCAGCTACTTCGCGGATGTCTGGCGCAGGGTTTTATGGCAAAACGCAGAGCTGAATTATGAGCTAACAAGTCCAATGAACAACTCCGCAATCAGGGTGGCCAAACGGGAAAACGAGGTGGCTCAAAGCAAGACCATGAACACCCTCGCAAAAGAATGGGGAATTTTCTTCTTCTTTCGTGGCGACTGTCCATTCTGCAAGCATATGGTGCCGACATTGCAATGGGTCACGCGTCAATACGGCATGACCATACTGCCCGTCAGCCTGGACGGGACGACAATCCAGGGACTGCCTCCCGCAGTCAAGGACAACGGCCTTTCCGCCCAGATAGGGGTTGAAGTAGTGCCTTTGTTTGTACTCGGCAATGTCAAGACTCACAAAATGGTGATTCTTGGTTCCGGCGTTCTGGCTTTGCAGGATTTTGTGGATCGTATTTACGTGCTCACCCAAACCTCCCCCGGCGACCTGTAGGAGATACAACGATGAAAAAACTGGCCATCTCAATAGTGACTGCAACCTGCCTGGCATCAGCGCCAGCACACGCAGATGTTGCAACAGAAATGCAAAACTGGTTCGACAACATGGGAGGGTTCGCCAACGCCACGCCACCATCATCCTACAAGGGGCAGACGATGAACGGCTATTCGGCGGGCGGTTTTTATGCCAGAACACCAATCAAAACCTATCAGCTTGCGTCAATAACCCCGCCATCCATAAGTCTGGGCTGCGGGGGCATCGATATCACAGCAGGCGCATTCTCATTCATCAATAAGCAGGCATTGATTAACTTCTTCAAGAATACCGGCTCATCACTCAGCTACGCATTCCTTCTGGCACTAAAGAGTTCGATGCCGGAAATGGCCGGCCTATTCGAGAATCTCCAGGATGTCGCGAATAAGGTAAATGCGATGCAACTAAACTCGTGCGAGGCGGCAAAAGGCATCGTATCCCTGACGGGGGTGGATGCAGAAACAGAAAAATCAAATTCTGAATCACATGTCGCAGGCGGCACAACCAATATGTTTTCCGACGCGCTCGACTCATTCAAGAATCTATCGACTGATCCATTCAAGCAAGGGCAGGCAAAGAGAGAGCACCTGAAAACTCACCCTGAAGACAAAAACAAACTTTCCGCCAAAAATCCGATATGGAACACCCTGAAAAAAATAAATGGCCTGACAGATGAGGAGCGTCAAGTTTTAATGGGCATGTCTGGAACCATCGTCATCCTCCCCGCAGGTATGGACAATGCAGCGCCCCATGCGCCATCAAACCAGAATTACATTCCGCCCACTACAACCAATCTCAAATCCTTTATCGGAGAGGATGTAACTAAAACGACCGTTGATTTGGAGGTGCTCAAGTGCGACGAACCGGTTGAATGTTTGAACCCGAAGCCTGGAAAGATAAAAATCACAACATTCCTAAAGAGAGTCGATGACGCCACAACCAATCTCAAGACGAAACTATATTCAAGACAGCGGCAAAACGTGGCTACCGACTTCGGGCTCGTTGAAGCCGCGCAACTTCCTGTATGGAAGATAATCAGCGTGTCGGCCGAGACGAACCCGGCGATGATTGACACATTCACCGGATTGATTGCAGTAGAAATGGCTCACTCGTATTTCACTAGGATGCTTCAGCTCTCGCTGCAATCGACCGACATGGCCAAGGGCAGCGCCAATCCATCCGCCGTTATTGCGGCAGCGAATGAAATTCGAAAAAATGTTGAAATGCTGATCGCCGCCACAAACACCATGCACATAGATGAGTACAAAAAAGCAGAATCTATTGTCGATATGGAACGCGAACTTCAACTCATGCACCAGGCAATGGTGGCAGGCATCCCGGCCCAGGCATTTAACTCGGTGGCAGCCTTTGGGGAGAAGTAAGAATGGGAACGTTTGAAATTTTTTCCTACTGGAACATAAAAGAGCTACAGCTTGTATTCAACGCCGTTGCGGCGATTACCGGCAGCAGCGACTTCAATGGCCTGGTTCGCACATTGGCGCTGGTGGGCGTGATTTCGTTGGGCATGGCGGTGCTCGCCGGATTCAGCCAACTCCCAGACTTTGGTCGCTGGCTGGTCATGTTTGCCGTTTTTAATGCCATCCTGCTCGTGCCCAAGGTCACTGTCGTCATCACCGACCAGACGGGCACGCAGCAGCCCGTCACCGTCGCAAACGTGCCGCTCGGACTGGCATCGTTCGCACATTCGATCAGCCATATTGGCAATTGGCTCACAACCACCTTTGAAACCACATTCTCGTTGCCAAACGATATTCAGTTCCGCACCAACGGAACACTATGGGGGCATCGTGTTCAGCAGGAAATGCTGCACACGAAGTTTGACAACGCGGTACTAAGCTCAAACCTCCTGGAGTTTTATCGCGAGTGCATCATTCCCGAGTTCGCAACAGGGTATGTGGTCGCATCCGATATGGCTAAATCCAACGATATTTGGGCATACCTTAACGGCAGAACCAACCCGGGCAGGTTGGTTACGATTCGCGATACCGCAAATCCAGGGAATATGACCACATATTCGTGCGACAACGCATACACCGTACTGACCGGTCAAATCAATGCAGACAACCAGAACCAGATGATGGCGATGGGGAAAAGACTTTACCCAAACCTCCCAAGCGCCCAGGCTAATCTCGCCATCCAATCGGCAATCCAGACCAGCACCAACTACATGCTCAACATATCTGCTTCAGCGATGGATACGGTCAAGCAGACCGCCATGAGCAACTTCATGATCGACGCACAGTACATGCTGCCCGCCCAGATAGGCGACACCGCAAGCGCCACGTCAAATCTGGCGCAAGCGCAAGCCATACGCTCCACATCAGAGAGCTACCGGCTGATGGCAAAGCTGGCCGAAAGCACCATGCCGAAAATAAAAAACATGGTGGAGCTGGTGCAGTACGCGATTTTCCCGATCATATTGCTGATCGTGCTGATGGCCGGGCACAAGGGTGGGCTGGTGCTGAAGTCATATGCCATGAGCCTCGTGTGGGTGCAATTGTGGCCGCCGCTGTATGCCGTCATGCACATGATCATGACAATGCACGCGCAAGAGTTCGCGCAGATGACGCAAGGGATGGGACTTTCCATGTCGCAATACAGCGTATTGAACAACGCCTACATCAGTGACGAGGCGATCGCAGGCATGCTCTCCGCGACAGCGATCCCCGGCATCGCATGGGCGATTGTAAGCGGAGCCGCGGCCGGCACGGCGGCCATCGCAGGCATGACGACGCCTGCGCGAGAATCCGAGCGTATCGCATCTGGCATGGCAACCGGCAACGTCCAAATGGGGAATGCTTCGCTCGGGAATCAGTCATTCAATAATGTGAGCGGGATGCAATACAACACAAGGCCTACCATCACACGAGGCGGGTATCAGAGCGAAGGTTCCGACTTCGTTAAACACAAGTTTGGAAGCGAAGACCATATCATCGATAGCACTGGCGCTCTACAGAATATTGGTGCGCATATAAAGTGGAATGGGGAAACGACTGGCACACTTACCCAAATGAGCCAAAGCATGGAAACCGCAGCGCGGCAAGAGACAGTATCTGCCAGCGAGAGCATGACCGCCGCCAAAAATCAGTTTAACGATCTTCAGCGGACCCATGGTAAAGGAACAAGGGCGGGAACCACCGACTCGACGGGAAGCACTGCACAGTTCTTGAAGGCGACCGAGACCGAGATGAAACTCACCGAGAAGTTTGGTAGGGAACGCGGGATCAAGCAAGAGCAAATGGCGGAATTTATGGCCTATGCGCGCGCTGATGCTTCTGGCGGGGTGAATATTCTTGGGACTGGGGCGACCGTTGGGGCTGGGACACAAGCATCAGGGAAGAGCGGGGCAGGCACATCGCAAGTTCAAAAGGCGGCTCACGAATTTGCGCAGACCAAAGAATACAAAGAGGCCGTCCAAAAAGCGGATACAGCATCGCGCCAGAAGGACTTTGCCACAGGAGAAGATGCAGGATCAAAAGCTGCGCGAGGTATCCGGGCCAGCATGGATGAGAGCAGGTCACACCTTAAAACAGCCGCCGCTAACCATACAACAGCACAAACATATGCAGCAGCTGCTACGAAGACCCGGCAAGTTGGCGCTGGATTCGAGGTATTGGCTGATAACATGTTCATGAAGCACATGACGGGGCAAATTAACCCAGAGACCAAAAAGAACTTCACAGAAAATGATGTTCAATATATGGCCAGACACGATCGTAAAGCTTTTTCACAATATGCCTCCGGGTATGTTAACGACGTGCTGGTACCGGAAGCCTTGAAAGACATACCAGCCCCTTCCAACACCGTTGCCGCGACTCACGAAAATAACAAAGGGGAGATACCTGGCACAGAGGACGTTACTTCTTTCAACAGGACCAATCAGAGTGCGGTTGCGATTCAGCAAGGCAGGGCTGGGGTCAATCCAAACAAGGGGCCAAAGAATGAAGTATCCCCGGTTGTCGACCAGATGCTTAATCGCGCGTCCCAACAGATCAACCTCGGAAGTAGTGGAATTACAGATAAGGGGCAGCCGCTGAAAGATTCGGTCACTGCGAACACGGATCCTACGCGTCAGAACAATATGGGGCTTGCAGCGCAGAACGCTGCCGCATCGGTATTGCCTGAAGGCACCATGAAGCTTTTGGACGCGGGAGGTATGGTTAGCGCGGATGCCGGCGTGGCCAAGCCATCGGCAGACAAGTACAAGGGCGACTTGGTGGATGCGGCGATTGATACGGCAATATTTGCGGGGTCGATGGCGATTGGAGGGCCGGTTGGAGGGAAGGTGGTTTCGAAACTGGGCGGTGAGGCTGCAAACGTTGCAGCAAGGGCTGGGCGCGCAGGCAGAGAGGCTGCCGAAGACTCAACGCGAGCCGTCACCGCAGCTACCGAGCGTAGCCTGGCAGAAAAGGGAATGGAGAAAGAACTTGCCGCCATGACATCACCCGAAGGGCGGGCTGCCGCCGAAGCTGCTGCGGTCAAAGCAGGCGCAAACGCTGAAGTGAAGGCAGCTAAAACCGTTGACGATCTTGGTAAGGCAGCTGGCGTAGCTGGCGGCGGGGTCGCAGCCAATCAGGTCACCGGAGAAGATGGGTATGTCCAGAACTCCAAAGAAGCAGCGCAAGCCGCAGTGAATACGGTCAGGGATACCGACAGGGCGGTGATGGAGGTCGTTGATGATTTAACCGGCCAGAACGAGCCGCCTGCTCCAGGAAGAGTCAGCAGCGGCAAGATCAAGCACCCGTCTGCCGAGCCGGGTTCAGCCGCCGCCGGCAATGGAGGTGAGGGCGCTTCGACAGCCGAAAAGGGGCCAAGAGAGGATGCGATCACACCTAACAGCGGCCAAACACCCACAAG
>Ga0210005_1001023_pt1 | contig 19331 bp, 19 predicted proteins | sample CryGey02umfilter_3_FD_183961 | JGI IMG/M metagenome (GOLD analysis project Ga0210005, IMG submission 183961) | Groundwater microbial communities from aquifer in Utah, USA - Crystal Geyser 4/9/14 0.2 um filter (SPAdes) (version 3) | ecosystem: Environmental > Aquatic > Deep subsurface >... | reverse complement strand
TTGATATGAAGTCCGTAGGTACTGCCATTACTCAAAGGCTTGGATTCAAACCTACGGGCAGAAGGGGGTGGCAAAATCAAGATTTTAAGTTTTGTTTGTATGAGTATTTCTAAATATTACATAATAATTTTCATTTCTACATTTACATTGTATTCCTGCAACAGATACTTTTATGTAGAAAAAAAAGGGGTTGTTTGTAAATTTTTTCCAACAGAATTTAACTTTATGCGTGTAAGTGAATATACAAAAGGCAATTACGAGGAAAACCTCCAAAGGGCATTACCTCAAGAAATTTATCTTTTGTATGATCCAAGAGATAAGACACTCAGAAGGATTGATATTTTAAATGGAAATGTAAATTTAATGGCAGTAGCCTCTGATTCTTTAGGTAATAGAATCGAAGACATTTATAAATTAAAAAATGTTATAAAGAAAGAACATTATTATAAATTTGATTTTCAGCGGAGGGTTCCTTTTATAAATTATTTGGTTATTTATGTCGATAATAATTTTGTACTACATAAAGTGGAAGAAAGACACAGGAAATTTACGTTAGACCCAGCAATCATTTATACTCCCACCGCATTGCCAAATGAAACGAAATAGCAGCTTGTCATTTTAGATTTTGCGTAAGCATAAAAATGGTAATGGCCCCGCTGCCGCAAGCGTCCCGCTTGTGGTTTCTATTATTTTCAAATCAAGCATAAATTTACTAAACCTTTTTCATTACAAAAATTTTTTGTACTACTATATTTCTAAATTATTTACCACAAGCGGGGAACAGATTAGCGAATTGAAACAAAAAATCTTTAAACAAAAAAAACCTAATGACTTAAAAGTCATTAGGCTTTGAAATGAAGTGAAATTACTGTGTGACCCCGGAGGGATTCAAACCCCCAACCCTCAGAGCCGAAATCTGATGCGCTATTCAGTTGCGCCACGGAGCCATTAATTAGAGCCTGTCTGTAAAGTCCAACTTCTTCGTTATTCTCGTTTTAAAAACCAGTCATTTACGAAAGTAAACTCCTGATTTTCAAAACTTCGAAAGCCTCGAATTTGAACTTTACAGTTCAGCCTCTTGACTTTATAGACAGCCATTAATTAGCACTACAAAGATATTATTAATTCGTTTGTTTTTTGCTAAAAAAGAAATAAAAACCAATAAATAAATAACCTAAAATACTCACTAAAGCAAAATAAATAGTGCGTGGTGATGTGAAGGTAAATACAACTTCTCCCTCACTATTAGATGGTATTTCAATTCCCATTATAAGGTCATTAACAAAATGAACAGGCAAAACAATATCATTTAATTCGGCTCTCCACAAATGATGGTAATTTTGATTCAACAACAACCATTGTTTTTGGTTAGTAGAATTTTTAACGCTTGTACTAAATGAATTATAACCAATTTTAACTGATGATATTTCCAATAACCCTTCCGAAATTTCTATTGAATTTGGCACATTCCAAATAAGACCTGACTGAATAGAATCGTTTTGCTCATATTTTTTTGTTGGTGTAAAAAAGATAGGGTTTTGTATGTTAATTTCTAAAGCTCCACTTTTCTGACCTGCTTCAAAACTTTTCGATTTGAAAGGGTTATAACCCTCATAAGAAATGGTTTTGTTGAAAGTGGACATATTTTTCCATATCCCTTTGGTATGAGCCAACCCTTGTGTTTCATCAAAATACTTGAGCGGCTGATGGTTGTCTTTTTGGTTAATCTCATTTGGAAGATTTTCAAAATACGTTTTGTGTGTACTAAAAGCTACATCATGACAAATGGTTGTTGGAAAAGTAAGTTGCGTTTGCATACCTAAATCCAGAATAGTAAAAATCAAAATTGCCGTGAACAATGAAAAACGAACTGTTTTTTTTAGGAACAAAATAATGCCTAGAATGAAAAATAAAACAACAACATTAATAAAAACGTGTGTGGATAATAAACTGGTAGAAAATTCTACATAATTAAAGACATTAGTAAGATTTTCAATAATTTCATTAACTGAAGTTTTCATAAAAGAAACTCCCAAAGCCAGACAAAACACAACTCCCAATCCAACTAAAATGTATTTTTCAATTTGCAGAAAACTTCCTCTTTTAAAAGTTTGAAGCCATCCATAGCCTGCAAGAATTAACAATAAAAACAACGCATACGTCCTGAAAAATGAAGGATGCCTGAATACGCCAAAACCTGGTAAATGATAAGCAATTTTATAAACAAAAGTCGAATCACCAGCAGCAAGAAGTAAGAAAAAAACTATTCCTATCCATACTAAAATGGTGTTTCTGTTTTTGGCGTGAATTAATGAAAAAACTACTCCAATTAACCCAATTAAACCAATGTATCCATTACGCAACGACAAATCTGTTACATCAAAAATTTTGGATGCACTAATAACTGAGTATGGAAATAAAAAAGAAAGATAGTCAACAAAAACAAAAGGATTGGATAACAAAAAATTACTATAGGACAATTTTTCTAATCGATTGAAATAAGCAGAAAACTCAATAAAAGCATTGATGTAAGGCAACAACAAAACAACAACAGAAATACAAAAAACGGCTCCTCCAACTATTATTTTTTTAATTAAAATAACTTGATTTCTATTTTTCCAAAAAAGATAGCCAAAAACTGCTAGGTAGATATATACTAAAATTATTGTGTAAGCTGGACTAGCACTGGTTGTGTTCATCGCAAAAAACAAAGCAGAAAACACCATGTATTTTACCTGGAATGTTTGTGAAAATTTTAACAATGTAAGCGAACACCAAGGCAACCAAGCCACTCCCGCAACAAAAACCATAAGTTGAGCCGAACCAACCATCATCCCAGACAAGGCATAACACAACGCAATAATAAAAGCAGTAGGCTGATGTTTATACAAACGATTACAAAACCAAAACATTCCTAAGCCAGCAATCACAAAATAACTAAGCAATTCGGTTATTAATGAGCCCATAGTATATTTTCCAAAAAGCATTATAATCCATGTAATAGGATTCCAAACACCACTTTGAGGGTCAGCATAAATGGGGTATCCCAAATGTTGGAAGGGATTCCAAAATGGCATGTGTCCATTCCACAAAGCATCGCTAACGAAATATCGATAAGGCAAATAGGCATTGGTGTTGTCCCATTTCAAAATGAAAACATGAAACGTAAGTGGCCACAAACACAGTAGAATAACTGCTATTAAAAAAAGTGGGTAGCGGTATGTGTAAAGAATTTTAATAATGAAGGTATTTATCTATATGTTGATTAACCCCAAAAATAAGTCATTTTACTATGAATTGCACTATTTTACTTTTTCAACTTTAATAATTTTAACTGGACAAGCTTTTGCAGCATTCACATTGGCAATGTATTCATCATCACCAACAACAGCAGTAAAAAACCCTTTTTTGTTTTTACCCTCAATCAATGTGCATTTCCCATCTTTTTTGGACATACGCCAGCGATTGTAAGCTATTTCAACACAATAATTACAACCTATGCACTTTTCTCTTTGATGTGTGATGCGTATCATTCGGCTTCAACAACTTTATATAATTTATCTGATGGTCGAATTATTTGATCTATTGGTGTGGAAAAATTAATTCCTTTCTCCACTTTTTCAACTGATTTGTCATCAACTCTCAACTCTTTTATAACCATTTCAATAACACCAGTTGTTGGTCCAGTTATAATTACATTATCGCCAACAGAAAGCGAATGGGTTTCAATTTTAAATTCAGCTACATTAATTTTTGGAAAATATTTAACCCCTTGACCCAAGAATTTTTTTCTGGTAGTAGCTTGCGAGCCATGTCCTTCCGACCATTCTCCCAACTCCTGACCTAAATAATAACCATCCCAAAAACCTCTGTTATATACGGTTGCTAATTTTTTATTCCATTCTTCAATTTTTTCTTTAGAGTAAGTACCATCTAAATAAGCATCAGCAGCTTCTCGGTAACATTCTGTAACCGTTTTAACGTATTCTGGAGCTCTTCCTCTACCTTCAATTTTCAATACTTTTACGCCAGCATTAATAATGTCATCAATAAATCCAATGGTACACAAATCTTTTGGAGACATAATGTATTCATTGTCTATTAACAATTCGTTTCCTTCTTCATCTTTCACTTCGTAAGTTCTACGGCAATTTTGTACGCAAGCACCTCTGTTGGCAGATGAATTATTGGTATGTAAACTTAAATAACATTTCCCTGAAACAGCCATACATAAAGCTCCGTGTGCAAAAATTTCAATCTCTACCAAATTGCCCGAAGGACCAGTAATCTTTTCTTTTTTGATACCGTCCGTGATGCTTTTTACTTGCATTAAACTAAGTTCTCTTGCCAACACCATTACATCAGCAAAATGCGAGAAAAATTTAATGGTTTCTAAATTGGTAACATTGGTTTGTGTAGAAATATGAACCTCAAAACCGATAGAAGAAGCATAGTTGATTACTGCTTGGTCAGAAGCAATAACAGCAGTTATTCCTGCAGCTTTAGCTTTGTCAACAATACGTTTCATTAACGATAAATCATGATCGTAAATAATGGTATTTAAGGTTAAGTAAGAGCGAACATTGTTTGAGTTACATATTTCTGCAATCTTTTCAAGGTCGTCAAAAGTAAAATTGTTGGCAGCTTTTGCTCGCATGTTTAGTTGCTCTATCCCAAAATAGATAGAATCTGCTCTTCCTTGTATGGCAGCCATTAGTGATTCGTAAGAACCAGCAGGAGCCATTATTTCGATTTGTTTTTTCATTTTTTAATTCTAAAATGCGAAGTTACTACATTTTAGCTTTAATTTATTTCTCATGTTGTTATTATTTAGATTCATTCTAAATATATTGTTCTTTAAAATTAATTTACTTTTAATGTTTTGATTTTATGTATATTCGCTCTAATTTTTCAACTAAATTCAATACTATGTTTACAAAACACCTTTTTACATTGTTATTTTCAATGTCCATTTTTTTTCAAGCTTACTCCGTAACTTATACCTCCACAGCCAACGGTAATTGGACAAGCCCTACCACTTGGACTCCAATGGGAGTGCCAATTCCAGGTGATGATGCAATAATAAATCACAATGTAATATTAAATACGAGTTATGCTTATACTTCGGGTTCTATTACGGTAAATACTTCAGCTAGTTTGGTGCAAGATGTTCCTTCTAGAGATATTTGGTTAAACGGAGCAAGTGCCACTTTTACAAATAACGGAACAATTACAATAAGAAATATGCTATTAAGTGCCGGAACTTTTAATAATACAGGAGTTTTAACATTTAATTCTGCGGCAAATTTTATTACTATGAACAACCCTGGAGGCATTAATTGTATTGATAGTTTGTATAACGATGGAACTATTAACAATAACGGAGTTATTAATGTGGTAACTTTCTTTAATAATGATTTGATGAATAATTATGGCACCATTCAAGGCTTATCTACTGTGGTGGATAGCTTGTGGAATGAAGGTGATTTCTTTAATTTTTTGGGGGCAACCTTATTGGCAGATAGCGCTACCAATAACGGTAATTTTACCAATAATGGCAATGTTCAGTTTTTTCAGTTTACTAATTTTGTGAATGGTGTTTTTGTAAATGATGGTCCGTTAAGTTTTACTGACATGACCAACATGGGCGATTTTACCAATAACAGTACTATTACAGGAGCTAACAATATGTGGAACAATGAAATTTTTGATAACTCAAGCACAGGACAAATAACATTAACCACCAGTTTTTTAAATGCAGATTCAGTAAATAATACTGCAAGTTTTAATAATGATGGTAGTTTTGATATAGGAGATAGTTTCTACAATTTTAACACAATAACAGGTTCCAGCTCAGGTTCTTTTACTGTTCAGGATTCTTCAGTAAATTTTGGAACCATGTCAGGAAATTTTGATTTTTGTGATGCTACACCTCCAGCCACAGCACCATTTGTAGATTTTAATTTTGGAACAATAGATCCTTTCATAACGTATTGCACAGTAAGTATTGCCGAAAATAGTAATAAAATCAACATTTCTTTTTATCCTAATCCAACCAAAGGAATGGTGTTTTTTGGAGAAAAATATCAACTAGAAATTTATAATGCGGTTGGACAGTTATTACAACAAAGCACTTCTCAACAATTAAACATTTCAGCTTTTCCATCGGGAATATATTTGTTAGTTGTAAAAGATTTAGCAGGAACTCAACTTGCTTTTGATAAGCTTATTAAGGAGTAGTATTAACTTTAATCCCATCAAAAATTTGAGCAGGTTTTTAAGGCTTAAGAACAATGTCTGAATTAGGATTAATTGGATTAAAGGATAATAGGAAAAATATGAAACACGAAGAATTGACTCATAAAATAATAGGATGTGCAATGAAAGTACATAGTGTTTTAGGTAATGGCTTTCAAGAAGTAATTTATCAACGGGCTTTAGCTATTGAAATGGAGAAACAAAACTTGAGCTTTAAGAGAGAAATGGAAATGACAATTTTTTATGATGGTGTAGATATTGGTACTCGTAGAGTTGATTTTTTTGTAGAAGATGTAATAATGGTAGAATTGAAAGCCTTAATTAAATTAGAGGATGTACATTTAGCCCAAACAATGAATTATTGTCAGGCATACAAATTACCAATTGGGTTACTCATAAATTTTGGAGCAAAAAGTTTGGAGTTTAAACGGGTTTATAATATCAATCATCCCGATAATACAGATTACATTAAAAATAATCCTAAAATCAATAAATCCTAAAAATCATAATTCAGACAAAAATGGAAATGTTCTTCAAAAGATAAGTTAATTAAGGAATAAGAGTTATAGTAATGGATCAGACGTTAATACCATACCAATAAAAAAATAAAGGCTTAATTTATACAAATTAAGCCTTTATAATTAAATTATAACTAATGTTATGTTATCTTAAATTAATACGTAAAAGAATATCTTGTTTCTGTTTTTTGTATAGCTCTAATATTATTTCTTTATCATTTGGTTGCATTATACGACCAATAGTAAATTGATATACAGGTATCCCTTTCACATCTTTTAAGTCAAACAAGGAAAGTTTAGAAACATCTCCTGATGCATCATTTATTTTATATGCAGTTAAAAAGCCACCTTGTCCTGACGCATGTGTAGCAGGATACTTATTTAAAGGTAAGTTAAGGTTATTAATATTATCTAAATACAATAAAGAGAGCCAATCTGAATAATTCAGATTGGCTCTCTTTTAAGATAATTATGTTTTCGTTTATTTCAAAGCCTTTGCAATGTAAGCTCCCATCATTTTGCCAGCTTTTGCATAACATTCTGCAATTCTACTTCCTGCATCAAAATCGTAACCCATAGCTTGTGAGCCTGGTACGTTTGTTAAAATGTATTTTTTAATTTCTTTTTTAGAATCAGTTTCTATGAATATCATTTCAAAATTTACGTAAGCAGGTTGTTTCATAACACCAACATTAAAACCAGGTTCGGTGAAAACCGTTTTTACAATTAGCGTGTATTTAGCATCTCCGCTTTCATTAGCTTTAAGTGAAGTTTTGTCTAATGATTTATTAATTAGCTCCATAAATTTTGGTTGATATCTTGATTCTCTAGCTCCAAACCAACCTTCTTTCCATTTATCACCTTTTCCAGCTTCTTTTTTATTGTGTTCCTTAACTTTTTCATCAACATATTTTTCTTCAGATAGTTTTTTTCCTACCTTCATGTTAGAATAATCAAAAACAATAGAAATGTTTTTTTCATTTTTTAAGAAGCTATGCTATAATCTCCTTTTTTTGCGTGTGTTTGTGCATTTAAAATAGAGCTAACTATTAAAGCAACAATAATTAAGAATGTTTTTTTCATGTTTTTTGGTTTTAAAATTTTAATAAAATATATATTATAATTTAAAAAAATAGACTTTTTTAAACGAACCTATTTTCTTAAATCATTTCAAAAGTATATTATTTTTTTATAAAACCTACTGTTTTGATAAAAAATTCAATCTATACTCAACACACATAGGTTTTTGGGAATTTTGACGAATTTATTTTTTATTCTAATTTTACTCTTACTAAAGCATTTTTTTTGTCTGTTTTTTTATACAGCTCAACAATAAATTCATCATTTGAAATTGAGAACATGTTATCCAATATGAAAGTAATTTCTTGTCCTTTAATATTCTTTATATCAAATAAGGATATTTTTTCCATATCTCCATTGCTATATCCCAGTTTATAAGCTGTTACATGCCCTTTAGTTAAAAGACCTTCCGCATAAGGTTTAGGGGTTTCATCAGAGCCTAATTCCAAGTTTTCTATTCTATCTACAAAAATTAAATACATAGCATTTTTTCCTTCAATAATTTTAAACGATTTATTTCCTTTTGGAAAGCTTGCTATTTGGGTTTTTGGTAATTTTTTCATCCAAGCCAATGAGTTATCAGCATTTATTTTAGTTATTAAAATATCATTATTATAGTACTTATAGTGTACATCAGTATCCGTCTTTTTCATATTAGTAGCACCTATAGTACGTGAAGTAGTAGTAACAGTAGTTATACTATATTGTACCTCTCCAATAATAAACATACTTTCATCTGATGAATCGGTAGAAGTTACTATGTTTTTAGGAACTAAATAAGCTAACCCCACCTCTCTATTCTTATCAAATTCTTTTTCATTATTTTTATCTACTTGTTTTTGCTTAATATTTTGATTGATGACATCTAACGGAATATCGTAGTAATTTATTTCAGAATTTTCACCCGTTTGATTTATATTAAATTTGAATGCTCCATCAACGACTTTTTTAACTTCATTTGCATTTTTTCCCATAGCATAATAACCAGTACAAATTACTTTATTATTTACCACTTCAAATAAATTTAAACTAACAATGTGTTTGTCATTGTCTATGTTGATTTTGTTTTGAATAATTTCATCAGATTTTCCTTGCACGGTTATAATTTCAATGTCGTAATTAATTTGCTTGTTTATTAATTTTCTGGTTGTGTTATCTCTATAAACTAGTGCTGCTAAAATTGCATTTCCTTCTGAATCTAATGCATAATCGAGGTTATCCATTTTTTTTTCGGTATAAGGCATGATTACCTCTTTTCCCCAAGTTAAGGAAAGACTTTCATCAAAAACATGGAGACCAATCATATCTTTATTTACGGCATCATTATTTTTTTTTGGTTCCTTTCGGTATTGAATTAACACCTTACTTTTATCAAAAGAAGTATGAAATTCATATTTATAAAACCTTTGATAAACAGAAGAAACAACAGACAATGCATCTATTATAGGGGTGCTTGTTACACTTCCTTGAATTGTAAAAATCAATTTCTCATCGCCTCTAAAAGAACAAGAAGCAGGGTTAATTTCTTGAGCATAAAGTTGTTCAATTTTACTTTTTTTATCCCAAACAGAATAGAATACGTAAATCCGATTATTTAACACTACAATATCCTCAAAATTAGATTTAGTAGAAAAATGATCATTCAATAAATTACTCTCCATCAAAGTAAAATTCTTACTGTCAAAGGTTTCTATACTAAAATATCTTGCTTTATTGAGTAATTCATAATATTTAATAGCAACAATTTTATCTTTATATTCAATATATTTCGTATTCGATGCCGCTAGTACAGGATAAGGCTCTCCTATTGATATGTTATCTTCCGATAGTTTTGTTTGGGCTTTTAGAAAAGTTATACTAAAAATAACAATAAGTAAAGTAAGTGTGTTTTTCATTTTTTTAATTTATGTAAGTTTCAAAAAAGTGACTTTACAGAGTTGAGTTTGCAAGATGGGTTCTGAAAATTATTTTTTTTATCTTTTAATTTGAAGAAAATCGTAGAACCCATTTACCAATTTTCTTAAGTCATTCCAAAAGTATATTATTTTTATATAAACCCTACTGTTTTAATAAAAAATTCATTCTATACCCAACACACATAGGTTTCAAATTACAAAATACTTAGTCGTATTGCTTGATTGTATCGGAATAAATTGCAAATTAATCCTAATCGTTACAACTCTTTCACATCAATAAATAACTCATCCAATTGTTTTTTATCAATGGTTGCAGGAGCGTCTATCATTACATCTCTACCGTTGTTGTTTTTCGGGAAGGCAATAAAATCTCTAATGGTTTCTTGTCCGCCAAACAACGCACATAATCTATCAAAACCCAACGCAATACCACCGTGTGGTGGAGCTCCATATTCAAAAGCATTTAGTAGAAAGCCAAACTGAGCTTGAGCTTCTTCTTTGGTAAATCCTAGCAAATCAAACATCCTGGATTGTACTGCTCTGTCGTGAATACGAATAGAACCTCCGCCTATTTCTGTACCATTTAGTACTAAATCGTAAGCGTTGGCCCTTACTTTTCCGGGGTCAGTTTCCAGTAAGTGTAAATCTTCTGTTTTTGGAGAAGTAAAAGGATGGTGCATCGCATGGTAGCGACCACTTTCTTCATCCCACTCCAATAATGGGAAATCATATACCCACAATGGAGCATATTCATTAGGATTTCTTAATCCTAATTCGTTGGCAAGGTGCAAACGCAAATCGTTCATTTGTTTTTGTGTTGCAGCTAAATCGCCACTTAACACCAACATTAAATCGCCTGCTTTAGCATTGCATTTTTCTGCCCAAGTTTTTAAATCTGCTTCGCTGTAAAATTTATCTACAGAAGATTTATAAGTGCCATCCTCATTACAACGAAGATAAACTAATCCTTTTGCTCCAACTTGAGGTCTTTTTACATAATCTGTTAGCGCATCCAATTGTTTTCGGGTAAAAGAAGCACAATCTTCGGCAACAATAGCAATCACCGTTTCAGCACTATCAAAAACATTAAAGCCTTTGTTTTTGGTAATAGCATCAATATAATTAAAGGTCATTCCAAAACGAATATCGGGTTTGTCGCAACCGTAGTTTTTCATAGCATCAGCATAGCTCATTCTAGGGAATTGTTTCAATTCAATGTTTTTCACTTTTTTGAAAAGGTAATCCATCATTCCTTCAAATGTATTTAAAATATCTTCTTGCTCTACAAAAGCCATTTCGCAGTCTATTTGTGTAAACTCTGGCTGACGGTCGGCACGTAAATCTTCATCTCTAAAACAACGCACAATTTGGTAGTAACGGTCATAGCCACTCACCATTAGTAATTGTTTAAAGGTTTGTGGCGATTGAGGCAAAGCGTAAAACTGTCCGGGGTTCATTCTGCTAGGCACCACAAAATCTCTTGCTCCTTCGGGAGTAGATTTAATTAAGTAAGGCGTTTCAATTTCCAAGAAATCTATAGCATCTAAGTATTTTCTAACCTCAATAGACAATTTATGTCTGAGTTCAAGATTTTTTCTTATAGGGTTTCTTCTTAAATCTAAATAACGGTATTGCATTCTTAGCTCTTCACCACCATCAGTTTTATCTTCAATGGTAAAAGGTGGAGTTTTACTTTTATTAAGTAACGTAAATTTTTCAACAATAATTTCTATTTCTCCTGTAGGAATATTTTTGTTTTTACTTTCACGCTCAATAACTTTTCCTGTTATTTGTATTACATCTTCTCTCCCCAACGATTTTGCAATTTTTGTATATTCCTCATCAAACACCAATTGCGTAATTCCATAGCGATCTCTTATATCAACAAAAGTCATAGCCCCCATTTCTCGTGCTTTTTGCACCCATCCGCAAAGGGTAACTTGTTCGTTTACATTGTTTAATCTTAATTCTCCGTTGGTGTGTGTTCTGTACATTATAATAAATTTTTGAAAGGCAAAAGTAAGGTAAAAAATAAATGAATAAACCGTCATTTATTTAAAATTAAGCTATCCCAGAAATAATTACATAATTATTGTTAAAAAACAGTTATAATATGATGTTTATCGTTATAATTTCAAAATTTAATTTTATATTTGTTGCATAAATTTAAAACAAACTATTATGAAAAAATTATTTTTAGCCATCGCTTTTTTTAGCTTTATTGGTTTAACCTATGCTTCTCCATGTGATGGAGATAAAAAATGTGATAACAAAGAGTGCACGCACAAAAAAGGTGAGAAAAAAGAATGTACACACAAAAAAGACAGTGATAAAAAATGTTGTGCTGACAAAAAAGCTGAAGCAACAAAAGCAAGTTGTTCTTCATCTGATAAAAAAGCTGGAAAATCATGTTGTGCTAGTAAAGCAAAAACAGAAACAGAAACTAAAGAAGAAAAATAATTTTTATTCTTAAAAAAACAAAAGAGGTTGTTCAACGAATTGAACAACCTTTTTTTTGTTTCTACCAATTTGTAAATTTATCCATACAAATATTTTTCATACCTTTACTTTTTCTTTTAATCTCAACATTAAAAGAAAAATAAATTTTAAAAACTAATATCAAAATGACTCGAATAGCAGTGCAAAAAACCTATAAAATATACATAGACGGTAAATTTCCAAGAACAGAATCAGGAAGGTATTATGTGCCAACAAACAATGTAGGCAACATTTGTTTATCTTCCAGAAAAGATGTTAGAAATGCTATTGTTGCAGCAAGAAATGCCTTTGATAAATGGGCAGGAATAACTGCTTATAACCGAAGCCAGATTTTGTATAGAATTGCTGAAGTTTTGGAAGGTAGAAAAACTCAATTTGTGGAAGAATTAGTGCTTCAAGGAATAAAAAAACTGGAAGCAGAAAAAGAAGTAATAAACTCCATTGATAGGATTATTTATTACGCAGGTTGGTGCGATAAATTTACGCAATTATTTAGTGCTGTAAACCCCGTTGCCAGCTCTCACTTTAATTTCACTAATCCAGAGCCAACTGGCGTAGTAACTATTTTTGCTCCTGAAGAAAATGGGTTAATTGGGTTAATATCCACCATCATACCAACTATTGTTGGAGGAAATACGTGTGTTTTATTAGCTTCTGAAAAACTTCCGCTATGTGCCATAACCTTAGCCGAAGTACTTAATTCTTCTGATGTTCCTGGTGGTGTAGTTAACATTTTAACAGGAAAAAGAAGTGAATTGCTTGAACACATGTCGTCTCACATGGACGTAAACGCATTTTTATATTCAGGTGCTGATAAAAAAGAAATTGTTGCTATTCAAAAATATGCTGTTGCTAATTTAAAACGAGTCGTTGTTAGAGATTATGCTTCTATTTATGACGAAAAGCATGAAAATCCATATTACATTGAAGACTTTTTAGAAATGAAAACAACTTGGCATCCTATCGAAAAAATTGGTGCTTCGGGTAGTGGGTATTAAGATTGACAATATAATGACAAGAGAACAATTATTACTAACAGCAATAAAAGCAGCTATTGAAGCTGGAAAAGAAATTTTTACTGTTTACAATACTGATTTTGAGGTGGAACAAAAAGCTGATTTTTCTCCATTAACAGAAGCTGACAAAAAAGCTCATAACAAAATTATGGAACTTTTAGCTCCAACCAACCTCCCTGTTTTGAGTGAAGAAGGAAAAACAATTCCTTACGTTGAAAGAAAAAACTGGAGACAATTTTGGATGGTAGATCCTTTAGATGGAACTAAAGAATTTGTAAAAAAAAATGGGGAATTTACCGTAAACATTGCTCTAATAGAAAATGGAAAAGCTACTTTGGGAGTTATTTATGTGCCAGTTACCAAGGAACTTTATTTTTCAAATGAAAAAGCCTATAAATGTACCGTTAACCATAAAGAAATAGAAACCTTAGAAAAACTAATTGCTTCATCACTTTCATTGCCATTAGCTCACGAAAGAAATAACTATGTTGTGGTGGCAAGTCGTTCTCACATGAGTGTCGAAACGGAAGAATTTATTTCTCAACAAAAAAAAACACATCAAGAAGTAGATCTGTTATCTAAAGGAAGCTCCTTGAAATTATGTATGGTTGCTGAAGGTAGTGCTGATAGTTATCCACGCTTTGCCCCTACTATGGAATGGGATACTGCTGCTGGACAAGCAATTGCTGAAGCATCTGAATGTAAAGTAATCGATTTTACTACTCAACAAGAACTTGCTTATAACAAAGAAAATTTACTAAATAATTGGTTTTTGGTGGAACGATAGTTTTTGCATTTATGCCTTACCCATCATATTATTTTCAATAGCATAACGAATTAATTCTGCTGTATTGTTAAGCTCTAATTTTTCCATTATTTTTCTTCGGTGAGATTCTACAGTCCTCGCACTAATAAATAATTTCTCACCCACTTCTTTATTTGTTTTTCCTAAAGCAATTAAGCTTAACACTTCTTTTTCTCTAGCTGATAAAACATTAATGACATCTTTTTCATTACCTTTTCCGTTATGCATCAATGCATTAATCATAGTTGTAGAAACTTCGTTGCTGAAGTACTTTTTACCTTGAGCTACATTTTCAACAGCTTGATTAAGCTCTTCAATACTCGCTTGTTTTAAAATATAGCCAGCGGCACCTGCATCTAACATTTCTTTTATATATTTTTCTTCAATATGCATTGAAAGAGCAAGTACGTTGATGTTTTTGTATTCCTTAGTAATCACTTTGGTTGTATCAATACCATTCAACCCAGGCATATCAATATCCATTAACACAACATCTATATCTTGTGCATTTTTTTCCAAATAATCTATTGCTTCAACCCCTGAATTTGCCTCTGCAACTACTTTAATAGTTGTGTTTTTTTTTAGCATTAATTTAATCCCATTTCTAATGATAGAGTGATCATCAACAAGCAAAACCTTAATAACATCCATAAAAATTAAATTTTATTATAGGTGCAAGGTACTGTTTTTTAATAATACCTTAAACATATTTTTTAAAAAATGTTTATATTCTATTTTTGGTGTTTAAGATGGGTTAATTATACTGTTTTTTTTCATAAAGCCATTTAACCTATAACTTTTTAAAATTTTATTATACGTTTCATCATTAATTTCGTCCGACAAATAGACCCCGCCATTATGGATTGTTTCAATGGCTTTTATATAAGAATGAATAACCTCTCCTTTTCTTATATAACCAGATGCTCCTGCATCTAACATAGATTTAATTTGATAAACATCTGTAAGAAACGAATTGCATAAAATTTTTACTTTTGGATTAAGTGCTTTAATTATTTTTGTAGCCTCCAAACCATCCATGTCAGGCATATTTATATCCATTATTACAACATCAACATTCTTCTCCGCTACTAATTTTATAGCTTCATTACCATTACAAGCATCGCCTACCACTTCAATAGTTGTATTAGATTTAAACATTAGTATCAATAAATCTCTTATTATATCTCTATCATCTACAACAACAAGTTTAATTTTTTTCATGTTTTTAATTTCTACTTAAAATTTAGTTTCTTTATCACTTAATAATTCACTTATATTCTTTTTCTCAACTATTACTCTACTAGAATATTCAATTGTATTTATTGATTCTAAACGAATTCTATACGCTTTCACTTTTTTATCAATCTCATCAATAGTATAGCAATACAATAATGGTATTTCGTTAGGAGATTTGAAACCCTCTTTCTTTTGTACTTCAACAAAGTCAACACCGTTAGTTGATGATTCAAGAACATAGTTCACATTCACTCTGTTTTCAACGATTAAAAACTTAAAATAAATTTTGTCTTGATGTTGAACTGCTGTAAACTGTTTAATCACAAATTCTTCGGAGGGTTTTTCTGTAAAATCCACTTTGTTAGAAATCGATTGGGCTCCTAACCGAATATTTGAACTCCATAAGATTATTAGTATGAAACTAACTATAGTTATACAATTTTTGTTGAATTGAATGTGTTGATTGGCTATTTTTTTCATGGCTGATAAGTTTTAAATTACACCATAAAATTAGCTCACTCAATATGCTTGTAAAACAGTATAAAAACGGAATTATATTTGGGCAATTCCTCAGTGCAAAAATACTTTTTAAAAAAAATAGTACTTAACAAATTTGGTAACTCGCACATTTTCTCTACGTAATTTAACTTATAACACCATCAGTATTTTTAATGTATTGTTTTAGGTTTTCTATTATACTTACGAAATTTATTTCCGTGTAATTACTGTTTTATTAAGGATTTATTCTATTTAATTTTAAACTATAAACTTTAAAATTAGTTTGGTTATGAAATCTATAAAAAAAATTACCTTATTTATTCTGCTAATTTCAATGTCATTTGTTTGTTATAGCACCAACAATGCTTTTCGTTTTAAAATCACTGGAAATGGCTACTCAGATGAAACTATTATCCGTTTAGTAAATGGTGCTACCGAAAATTTTGATGGCAATTATGACGCTTGGAAATTATTCAGTCCGAATCAAAATGTGCCTTCTATCTACACTCAAATTAGTACTGGACAGGAGCTATCCATCAATGCTTTACCTGAATATAATTTTGATAAATTGGTTACCATTTACACTAACATTCCTGCAAATGGAACATACACACTCGATGTTGAAGAAATTTTCCCATTAACCAATAATTACAAAGTAAGTTTAACAAGTATTTCTTCAAATACGCACTATAGGATTATTGGAGATACTTCCATTGTTTTCTCATTTAACCAACAGCAAGGAACTCCCACTTTTACTTTTAATATTTCTACACCTTTAGTAGTAACAAGCATAGATGAGTCTTGTATCAGTAATAATAGTGGAGAGGTAACATTAACCAAACAAGGAAATACGAACTGGATGTATGAAATTCTTGATCAAAACAGTACTATTGTTGTTGCCAACACATCTTCTACAGATACTATTAATTACAGTGGTTTAGCCCCAGATACTTATTTGGCAAAAACAACCAGCAATGGAATTATTGATGAAGTATATTTCACCATTCAGGCTGCACCAATTGTAATTGCTGATTTTGATATAGATAATGATACCATCTATTTGAGTGAAGGAGGAATAATTAATACCACTAATCAATCTCAAAATGCTACTACCTATTTTTGGGATTTTGGTAATGGAGGAAATTCAACTGCTGTTGATCCAAGTTATGTGTATTCTACCATTGGAGATTATAACATTGTTTTAAATTCTTCGAATAATAACTGTACGGAACAAACTTCTAAAAGCATTACCGTTTTAACTTCCCCAAGTGTTGTAACTTCTGTCCAACACCATGCGTTTGAGAATGTGAAATTGCAAAATTTCGGAAATGGTAAATATCAAATCACTTCTCCTTATGCCGTTTTAACCGCTATTGCTATTTATGATATAACAGGAAAAATTGTTTTTAATGAAAACAATAACAGCAATACTTATTTTGTTTCATTAGAAAACCAACCTCAAGGAATGTATGTTGCTCTACTTTCCTATGAAAACGGAACTGTACTTACAGAGAAATTGTGGAGGTAAATCAAAATACCACGCTTGATGATATATTATTTAATTTTATCTCCTTCATTTATGAATCAATCATCTTAACCCAGAAAATTAACTTCGTTGAACTCGCAAGCTCGGTTCATAAATTTTCTTCGATATAAGTAAAACCAACAAATTGTAGCTACAAAAACTATAAAATTTAGTTATTTTTGTAGGTATGCAAATCATCCCACTTCATAACTCCAAAGAACTGAAACTTTTTAAAGCTGATACCAGTACTGTATTGGCCTTGCCCTACATAGAACAGGGTATAAATGCAGGTTTCCCCTCCCCTGCTGATGATTTTTTAGATATTTCCATAGACCTTAATAAAGAGCTTGTTCAAAATAAAGATGCTACCTACTTCGCAAGGGTTAACGGTAATTCTATGATAGATGCTGGTATTAATGATGGCGATTTACTAATTATAGACAAAAGCATCAAGCCAAGCAACGGTAAAGCTGCTGTTTGTTTTATTGATGGAGAGTTTACCATTAAATGGCTCAACATCACCAAAGATGTCATTTGGCTTACCCCTGCCAATAAAAACTTTAAACCCATAAAGGTTACTAAAGACAATGATTTTCTAATTTTTGGCATCATTACCTACATCATTAAAAAACCGATGTCATGTTTGCTTTAGTGGATTGCAATAATTTTTACGCTTCTTGCGAAAGAGCGTTTAATCCTGCATTAGAGGGTAACCCTATTGTGGTTTTATCTAATAATGATGGTTGCGTAATTGCACGAAGTAACGAGGCAAAAGCGTTGGGTATTCCTATGGGAGCTGCTGCTTTTCAGTTTAAAGAGTTATTTGTTCAGCATAAAATTAGTGTGTTTTCTTCCAACTATGCCCTCTATGGAGATATGAGTAACAGGGTGATGAATATTTTAGCTACTTTTTGTCCTGATATGGAAATTTATAGTATAGATGAAGCTTTTCTTAAATTCAATGGGTTTGATTTGTTCGATTATAAAGAATATGGTGTTACTATATCACAAAGAGTAAAACAATGGACAGGTATTCCTGTAAGCATAGGTTTTGCTCCAACCAAAGGATTGTCTAAAATAGCCAATAAAATTGCTAAGAAGTTCCCTAAAGAAACCAATACTGTTTATGTGATAGATAGTGAAGAAAAGCGAATAAAAGCCCTAAAGTGGACTAAAATAGAAGATGTATGGGGAATTGGCTATCAACATGCCAAACGCTTACAAAATGTGGGTGTAAAAACTGCTTATGATTTTACACAGTTGCCTGATGATTGGGTAAGAAAACACTTATCTGTTGTGGGCTTACGATTAAAAAGAGAGTTGGAAGGAATACCTACTTTAACATTAGATGAAGTAAAGAAAAAAAAGGCGATAGCCACCACACGAAGTTTTGATAAAAACTACACGCAATTAACCCAACTAAAAGAGCGAGTTTCTACCTTTGCAGTTACGTGCAGCGAAAAACTAAGAAAACAGCAATCTTGTTGTAATTTGGTAATGGTGTTTGTTCATACCAATGGACACCGAAAGGATTTGCCTCAATACAGTAAAAACATTGTTATTAAAACTAATTTTCCTACCAATTCAAGTATAGAAATTATAAAATTAGCTAACAAAGGCTTAGAGGCTATTTTTAAAGCAGGGTATTCCTATAAAAAAGCAGGTGTTATTGTTATGGGAATAATTCCCGACAGCACTACTCAATTAAACCTATTTGTAAAAGAACATCCCAAACACAAAGAACTTATGCGTGTAATGGATAAGTTAAATAATAACATCGGACAGAAAAAACTTAAATTTGCTTGTCAGGATATGGGTCGAACATGGAAAATGAATCAGGAAAAATTATCACCCCGATATACCACGAGGTTAGATGAAATAATAACAATAAAAGTGTAATGTGTTTTCATAGTAAACAAAGCAAAAAAGCAGTAGAAGTAGAAAATAGATTCAATGCAAAAATTGAAAAGATAGATTTAT
>Ga0210005_1001011_pt1 | contig 19487 bp, 20 predicted proteins | sample CryGey02umfilter_3_FD_183961 | JGI IMG/M metagenome (GOLD analysis project Ga0210005, IMG submission 183961) | Groundwater microbial communities from aquifer in Utah, USA - Crystal Geyser 4/9/14 0.2 um filter (SPAdes) (version 3) | ecosystem: Environmental > Aquatic > Deep subsurface >... | reverse complement strand
CATCAAATCTCATCTTCCTGACCTCCTGTAACACTGTCGTTCGTCTCATCTCTGATTACCTCTCGGGTAATCTTCAGACCGGACAACTTATGAGCTACTGATGAGGACAGGTTATGTGCTGCCGACAGTTTCATTCAATGCGATAGCTGGATGCCGAAGCACAGAGCAGAATATTGTGCTGCGTCTCGAGAGCGCAGAGCGGGAAGCTGTCATCCGCCGGGCTGAAGAAACGCTGTCCCGGGAAGCTGCATTCCGGGAAGCCATCATCGACAGGGCAGGCGAAGGACTTTGCGTTTGCCGCAGGCTTTCCTACTTTCCGTTCGTTTTGTTCACTGTCTGGAATAGACGCATGCATCAGATTACCGGCTACAGCATGGATGAGATTAATCGCAAAGGTTGGTTTCATGCTCTCTATCCCGAACCTGAACACCAGCAGGAGGCCATGGAACGCATGAATTCCACACGGCGCGGGAACGATCAGTTTTCAGAAGAGTCAGAGATCACTTGTGCCGATGGTGAAAAACGATCGGTTTTGGTTTCCACAACAACGATTGTCAGTGAATCCGAAGAGCCCCATGTGCTGATGATCATCAGCGGGTAGATCGGAAACGATTTTTGATATCAAGTCGAGATGACAAAATTGACTGGTAGCTGAGGTAAATTACAGGGGCTGGCGTGGCAATCGGTCACGCGGGCATGCTCGGGGCCCATGGCCAGCCAAGCCTGCATGGCGGCAATTTGATCGCCGTTGCCGCAGATCAGTGCCTCCACATCGCCGTTCGGCAGATTCCTTACCCAGCCATTAATGCCGAGTTCGAGTGCTTTCTGTCGGGTGTAATGGCGGAAGCAGATGCCCTGCACATGCCCTGAAATAACAACCCGAAGGCAGCGACTCACAGGGATTCGGGCACCAGAACCGTGTCGCGAGCCTGAGTCAGCGATTCCGGATGATCGGTGGAGTAGTGGAGGCCGCGTGATTCCTTGCGGCTTTGTGCTGAGCGGACAATCAGTTCGGCGACCAGGGACAGGTTACGCAATTCAATCAGGTCGCGACCGATGGGGTGCTGCCAGTAGTAGGAGGCGATTTCCTCGCGGATCATGGCCAGCCTGCGGCGGGCGCGGCGCAGTCGTTCATCGGAGCGCACGATGCCGACATAGTTCGACATCGTGGTGCGAATCTCCTCCCAGTTCTGCTTGATCTGCACACGTTCGGTTTCCGGTTCCACACCGCTGGCATCCCACTCTGGCAGGCGGGGTAGTGGTCCGGAATCGTGTTCGGCGATGGATTCGGCACACAGCTCCGCCATAACCAGACATTCAAGCAGCGAATTGCTGGCCAGACGATTGGCGCCATGCAACCCGGTGCAGGCCGATTCGCCGATGACATGCAGTCCGTCGATGGACGTGCGGCCGGCCACATCTGTTTGCACGCCGCCGCACAGATAATGCGCTGCCGGCACAATCGGGACAGCTTGCTCGCGCAGGTCGATGCCGATATCCAGCAGGCGTTGCAGAATATTCGGAAAATGCGCCTCGATCTTTTCCTTGCCCAAGTGACGGGCATCGAGATACATGTGGTCTGCGCCCTGTTTCTTCATTTCGTGGTCGATGGCTCGGGCCACAATATCGCGCGGCGCCATTTCAGCTTGCGCATCGTAGTCGGGCATGAAGCGCCGGCCGGTGGCGTCGGTCAGGTAAGCGCCTTCACCGCGCAGTGCCTCGGTCAGCAATTGGGTGGAGCCCAGCGGGTTGTACAGGCAGGTGGGATGGAACTGGATGAATTCCATATTCATCACCGGGCAGCCGGCGCGCCAGGCCATGGCCACGCCGTCGCCGGTCGAGACGTGCGGATTGGAGGTGAACAGGTATACCTTGCCTGCACCGCCGGTAGCCAGAATGGTATGCCGGGCAGCGATAGTGATGACCTCGCCCTCCGGTGTAAGCACATAGGCGCCGAGGCACCGATCCGGCCCCTGCGTGTAACGGCCGAGATGGCGGGCGGTAATCACATCGACTGCCATATGGTGCTGAAAGGCGGTGATGTTCGGGTTGTTGCTGACCGGTGCGAGCAGGGCCTCGCCGACAGCTTTTCCCGTTGCATCCTTGGCATGCGCGATGCGGCGATGAGAATGTGCCGCTTCCTGGGTGAGGTGCAGCACGCCATTGTCCGAATCAAAGGCGGTGCCGAATGAAATAAGTTCGCTGATGATACGATTGCCGCGGCTGATGATATTGCGCACCGCATCCTCATGGCACAGGCCACTTCCGGCTTTAAGGGTGTCGGCAATATGGCTCTCGACCGAGTCGGAGGCATCCATCACGCCGGCGATGCCACCCTGCGCATACCAAGTGCTGGATTCGGAGAATTCTCCCTTGTTGACGACCGCGACCTTGCCATGCGTAGCCAGTTTACTGGCAGCAAAGAGGCCGGCAGCGCCGCTGCCAATGATGAGATAGTCGAATTCGTAACTGTTGTGCATAAAGGAATTACCGGCATCTTACGCGCATCCATGGCTTGCGGTAAACTTCTTGCTTCAGGTTTAGCGCAGACATTGGGTTGATGGGGTGTGAATGGAACAGGCAGTTATAGTGGTGGATGTGGCGAACGGCGAAGCGCTGGTGCGTGGCCAGCGGGCCACGGCCTGCGGCAGTTGTGCCGGCAAAAGTTCCTGCAGCACGCTTGGCTCGTGGGTGGAACGTTTTGCCGAGATGCGTGTGGCCAATCCACTGGGTGCAAAAGTCGGCGATGAAGTGACCATTGAGGTGCCCGATGGGGAATTCCTGCGTGCAGCGCTGCGTCTTTACGGTGCGCCGATGCTGGGTTTCTTTGCTGCCGGTTTTTTTGTGCGGGCGATGGCCTTTTCCTTGGAGGCAGCCTCCCCTGAGCTTTGGGCTGCATTAGGCGCTCTGGCCGGGATGGCCGGCGTGTTTATGTGGCTCAGGCTGGCTGAGAAAGAGCGCATGAGCGGGGCGCGCATCGTGCATATCCGCTCACATGCAGTAAATATTGAAGTGCGCGCACTTTAAGTCTCGAAAAAGCAGGTTTTTTTCATTTGTTTTTCATCTTTTTGCACCCACAATACCCGCCGCTGAACACAGCCAAGGAGTTCTATCGGTGAAATTATTACGTTTACTTGTTGTTTGTGCCTTTGTTTCTTTCTCTCTTCCGCTTCAATCCCACGCCATGCCCGAGAGCTTTGCCGATCTGGCAGCCGAACAGGCCGATGCCGTCGTCAACATCAGCACGACGCAGGTTGTTAAGGGTCAGGCTCAGGGTCTTCCGCCAGGTTTTGGTTTTCCTCCCGGCTCTCCCTTCGAGCAGTTTTTCCACGATTTCATGCAAAACCAGCCGCAGCAGGAACGCCATGCACTGGGTACCGGTTTCATCATCTCCTCCGATGGTTATGTAGTAACTAATAATCATGTTGTACAGGAAGCCTCCGAGGTGATGGTCAAGCTCACGGACGGAAAGGAATACAAGGCCAAGGTTATCGGCACCGACGAAAAGCTTGATGTCGGCCTGCTCAAGATTGATGCCAAGGATCTGCATACCGTGAAGCTCGGCGATTCCGACAAGTTGCGCGTCGGCGACTGGGTGGTTGCCATCGGTAATCCCTTCGGTCTGGAGCAGACAGTGACCGCGGGTATCGTTTCCGCCAAGGGGCGGGTGATCGGTGCAGGCCCCTACGACAGCTTCATCCAGACCGATGCTGCCATCAATCCGGGCAACTCCGGTGGTCCGCTGTTCAATGTGCAGGGTGAGGTGGTCGGTATCAACACAGCCATCTATTCGCGCAGTGGCGGCAACAATGGCATCGGTTTCGCCATTCCCATCAAGATGGCCGAATCGGTGATCAACGAACTGCGCGAGACCGGGCATGTAACGCGTGCACGGCTTGGCGTGTTTATCGCCGAAGTGGACAAGGAAACCATGGAAGCGCTTGGTCTGAAGGACCAGAACGGTGCTTTGGTGCGTCAGGTTGAAAACGGATCGGCAGCTGACAAGGCCGGCATCAAGGCTGGCGATGTGGTTGTCTCCGTGGATGGCAAGCCCATCAAGAGCGTGCATGAACTGCCGATGACCATTGCCAGCCATCGCCCTGGCGACAAGGTTGCTGTGGGATTGATCAGAGACGGCAAGCCGATGACCAAGACGGTTGCCGTCGAGAAGATGCCGGAAAGCGATACGGCCAAGGCCGATGATCAGAAGAGCCCCATCCGCTTGGGCCTGGCCCTGAGCACGCTGGATTCGGATACCGCGGCCAACCTGCAGACAAACGTCAAGGAAGGCGTGGTGGTGCAGCAGGTAGCTGAGGGTTCTCCGGCACAGCGCGCCGGCATTGCCCGCGGTGATGTTATTTTCTCGGTCAACCGCAAGCCGGTGAAGAGCGTCAAAGAGTTCATGACGATGGCTGAGGAGTTCAAGGGTGGTGATGTGCTGCAAGTTCTTCTCGATCGGCATGGCAGCACGGTGTTTTCTGTCCTTCGCCTGCCCAAGGACCCAAGCGAGTGAGTCATTCTGTAGCCCATGTGCAGGTGATGAGCCGCAGGCAGTGTTGTCTGTGCGACGACGCCAAGCAGGTGGTGGCGGATGCCGCAGAGCAGGGTCTCTGCACATGGGAAACAGTGAATGTAGATACCGACAAGGCGCTTCTGGTGCGCTACGGCAATGATGTGCCGGTGCTGCTGATAGACGGCGAAAAACGTTTTGAGCATCGTGTCACTGCCGAGGACTTTCGCAAGGCGCTGGAGGTTGTCGCATGTTGAAACGCTGGCTGACGGTTGTTGGTATTCTTGCCGTGATCGCTGTGCTGGCCTGGAGTTTTTTGCCGCCCCCTGCCGGCAAGGTGGCAGAGGGAGATGTAGCGCCGGATTACTCACTGCCGGATCTGGCCGGGGTGCAGCAAAGCCTGCCCAAGGGCAAGGTGGTGCTGCTCAACTTCTGGGCCACATGGTGCCCGCCCTGCCGCAAGGAAATGCCCTCGATGATCGAGTTGCACAAGCTGTTGCAGGATAAGGGACTGGCCATTGTCGCGGCCTCTGTGGACAAGAATAAAAGTCAGCTCACCGGTTTCGTGCGCGAATACAATATTCCCTTTCAGGTTGTGAACGATGCCGATGCCTCGGTTTCACGGCAGTACGGTGTTTTTCGATATCCGGAGACCTTTCTCATCGACCGCCAGGGTGTGATTCGTTTCCATCTGATCGGTGCTGTCGAATGGACCGATCCGACGGTGCTTAAGGCCATCAACACCCTGCTTGCGGAAAAGACAGCAGGTTGAGCGGGAATCTATCTGCCCGTATCGCGGCGCTGCGCGCCGAGCTGAAGGACCATAACTACCGCTATTATACGCTGGATGCGCCGGTCATTAGCGATGCCGAATACGATGTCCTGCTGCGCGAACTGGAGCGGCTGGAGGCTGAGCTCGGCGAGCCGGTTCCTGCCGATTCACCGACCCGGATCGTCGGCGCACCTGTCAGTGCAGTATTCACCTCGCGTACGCATGCCATCCCCCTTTTATCGCTGGCCAATGCCTTTTCCGATGAGGAGGTGCAGGCCTTCGACAAACGCCTGCGCGACATGCTGGGGAGCACATCTTTTTCCTATATCGCTGAGCCGAAGATTGATGGTCTGGCCATCAACCTGCGTTATGAGCATGGCCATCTGGTCGTGGCTGCGACGCGCGGAGACGGCAGAAGCGGCGAGGATGTAACCGATAACGTGCGCACCATTGCCGATATCCCCTGGAAGCTTGCAGGTGATAGTCCGGAAGTTCTTGAGGTGCGCGGCGAGGTGTATATGGGCAAGGGAGCCTTTGCCGCCCTCAATGCCGCGCAGGAAAGCGCGGGCGACAAGACCTTTGCCAATCCGCGCAATGCCGCAGCCGGTTCGCTCAGACAACTCGATGCCAGAATCACGGCAAAGCGCTCGCTGAGTTTCTTTGCCTATGGGGTGGGACTTGGCGGAAAGGGTCTGGCCGATACCCAGTCAGGTTTGCTTACGCGACTGCATGGTATGGGCTTCGCCATCCAGAAAACTGCCGTGCTGCCCGATACCGCTGCTGTGCTATCCCACTTCGCTGCCATGCAGGCGAAGCGCGCCACGATGGACTACGAAATCGACGGCGTGGTGTACAAGGTAAATGAACTGGCCCTGCATGATGAGTTGGGCGAGGTGGCCCGTTCGCCGCGCTGGGCCATTGCCCATAAATTTCCCGCCGAAGAGGTGGAAACGCTGCTGCTCGGCGTGGATTTTCAGGTAGGCCGAACCGGTGCCATCACCCCGGTGGCACGCCTGCAGCCGGTGGCTGTCGGTGGCGTTACGGTGAGCAATGCCACCCTGCACAATATGGATGAAATCAGGCGCAAGGATGTGCACATCGGTGATACGGTGATTGTGCGCCGCGCCGGTGATGTGATTCCCGAAGTGGCGCGTGTGGTTGCGGATAAACGTCCGGCGGATGCGATGGGCATTGATATGCCGACAGCCTGTCCGGTATGCGGTTCGGATATCGTGCGCCCGGAGGATGAGGCTGTGGCGCGTTGTTCCGGCGGCCTGTTCTGCACAGCACAGTTGAAGGAAGCGATCCGCCATTTCGCCTCGCGCCGCGCCATGGATATTGATGGCCTGGGTGACAAGCTGGTTGAACAACTGGTCGATGCCGGACTGATCGAACATGTGGACGGCCTGTATCGCTTGAACGTTGCGGATGTCGCAGGTCTTGAGCGCATGGCTGAGAAGTCAGCTGCCAACCTGATTGCCGCCATCAAGACAAGCAAACAGACTACGCTGGCCCGTTTCATCTTCGCGCTTGGCATTCGTGAGGTTGGCGAGGCGACGGCTGCTTCACTGGCCCGCTTCTTTGGCAAGCTCGATGCACTGATGCAGGCCGATGAAGCGGCACTGCAACAGGTGCCGGATGTCGGCCCTGTGGTGGCGCAGAGTGTGCTCGATTTCTTTGCTCAGCCGCACAATCGGGAGGTCATCGAACGACTGCTGCAAGCCGGTATTGCATGGCCGGTTGCCGAACATGGCGGAGCGCGCCCGTTGGCAGGCCACACCTATGTACTGACCGGCACACTCACCTCGATGCCGAGAGCTGATGCCAAGGACAAGCTGGAGGCACTTGGCGCCAAGGTGGCCTCCTCGGTCTCGAAGAACACCACTGCCGTATTCGCAGGAGAAAGCGCCGGCTCCAAGCTCGACAAGGCGCAGAGCCTCGGCGTTCCGGTTCTCACCGAAGATGACCTGGTTGCACTTGTGAATGTTTGATCCTCCCTCGGTACCGCCCACCCAAGAGGAAGAGGCGCTCATTAAGGCTGTGGAGGAGGGGGATGCGGTCGCCGTCCAGCGCCTGATTGCTGCAGGTGTCGATGTGGATTGTCAGCCCGGCTATGAGGCGCCGCTGCATCTGGCCGCGATGAGTGATGATGCAGCGATTGCACAGCTTTTGATTGACGCCGGTGCTTGTCTGGATGGTTTTACCGCCTATGGCTCAGGCTTTGATGCCGATGAGGAGTTGCACACCCCCCTGCTGCTGGCCTGCGAGCATGGCTCGGAAAAGGTGGCGAAGCTGCTGATTGATGCCGGTGCCGATATTGAGGAAAGCACGGTCAGCGGCTACTACATCAGGCCTTTGTGTCTTGCCGCCAAGCAGGGGCATGCAGGCATCGTACGCATGCTGATTGATGCGGGAGCGAATCTGGACGAGCCCAATGATGTGTTCGACGGTTCGGCCCTGTGTGTTGCTGTGGTAGAGGGGCATCTCGAGATCGCCCGCATGCTGCTTGATGCCGGTGCAGTCCTGAGAGTGGATGACGGGGCCGACAGCTTCTCCGCACTCGATGCTGCCGTGAACCATGCGGGCCCCGAGATGGTTCAGCTGCTGCTTGATGCCGGTGCCAGCCCTGAACTGACGACCTCCCTGGCAACCCTTAAACTCCGGCAGATGATTGATGCTGGCACTGTGCATGTTGTTTAAGAACGTAATCCGCCGATGAGCGTCATGCAGGCATGGCTCTGGTTGGGGCTGGCTATTGTGCTGGAGGTGTCCGGTACGATGTGTATGAAGCTGTCGGATAGCTTTACCAGATTGTTACCGACGATATTGGTTGTAGTGTTTTATGTCGCTTCCTTCTCCGCCATGATGATGTCGTTCAAGCGTATCGAGCTTGGTGTGGCTTATGCCGTGTGGGCAGGTATCGGGACGGCGCTGATTGCGGCCCTCGGCATTCTCGTTTTCAAAGAGGCGGCAACGGCCATGAAGCTGGCTGCCATCGTGCTGATTATCAGTGGTGTGGTGATGCTGCATCTTTCAGGTGATGCGAGTTAGGCTGACATTTTTTCTATGCAACGTACTTGTTGTGTGCGTTGCGCAGCCTGCCCAAGGAACCCCTGCCTTCACCCGGCAGACTGGGGCCGCTTGCAGCATTTGTCATTTTCAGGGCATGCGTTCGCTCAATGCCTATGGGCGAGCGTTTCTGTTCAATAGCTTTCATGAGAGCAAGAAGATGATTGAGAAACGTCGGCGAATGGAGGGGCAGGGTGATCAGGGTATCGAACACCCGGACAGCTCGGCTATCGAGCCACCGAACGGGTAGCAAAAGGATCAGGTCGCTGATACGTGATTCGGAGTTTGTGTTTTATTCGGGTTGCGCAGCCAGCCAGTCTTCCAGCAGTGCGATGACCTCATTCAGTCTTTTCTGACTTCCCGCCTCGCAGCGCAGCACCAGTGCTGGCTGGGTATTGGAGGCGCGCAGCAAGCCCCATGCATCGTCGAATTCGAGGCGCATGCCATCCACATCGATGATGCTGTGCCCCTGCGCCGAAAAGAAAGCCTTGGCGTCTTCAACCAGATCGAATTTTCGTTCCTCGGCACAGTCGAGGCGAATCTCCGGGGTGACAAAAAACTCTGGAATATCGGTCAGAAGTTTGGACAACGGTTTATCCTGCGCGGCCAGCAGTTGCATCAGCCGGGCGCCGGCATAGGTCGCGTCATCGAAGCCGAAGTAGCGGTCGGCAAAGAAGAAGTGCCCGCTCATCTCGCCGGCCAGCAACGCGCCGGTTTCCTTCATCTTGGCCTTGATGGGCGAATGCCCGGTGCGCCACATGACCCCCGTACCGCCGTTCTTTTCAATGTCGGCATACAGATGGCGCGAACTTTTGGCCTCCGAGATAACCGTGGCCCCGGGATAGGCCAGCAATAACTCGCGGGCCAGCAGAATCAGCAGCATATCGCCCCAGATGACCTCACCCCGCTCATCCACCACGCCGATGCGATCACCATCACCGTCAAAGGCGATACCGATGTCTGCCTTATGTTCGAGCACGCTGGCTTTCAGCGCCTGCAGATTCTCTTCCACGGTCGGGTCCGGATGATGATTGGGGAAACGGCCGTCCGGTTCGCAGAACAGTTCGATGACCTCACAGGGCTTACCGGGGCACAGGTCGCGATACAAGGGGGCGGCGATGATGCCTGAAGGGCCATTGCCGGCATCGATGACTACCTTCAGCGGGCGTTTAAGCTGGATGTCGGCCAACACATACTCATGGTAGGGGCGGCAGATATCCTGCTGCCGCACATGCCCGGGCTTGGCGGCCTTCTTTTCCTCAAAGTCCTGTTGCATGCAATGCATCAGCTGCTGAATCTCATCGCCGTGCAGGCTCTGCTTGCCGCGCATCAGTTTGAAGCCGTTGTATTTGGCAGGGTTGTGGCTGGCGGTGATAACCACGCAGCCGGCGGCATTTGTTTGGAAAACGGCAAAATAGGCCAGTGGCGAAGGCACCATGCCGATATCCAGCACATCGCGTCCGGCGTCGGTCAGACCGTGGATGACAGCTTGTTGTAATTCGGGCCCGGAAAGACGCACATCGCGCCCGACCACCACGCGCCCCTTCTCATTGGCGGGCAGCATGCCGGCAAAGGCATGCCCCAGACGATAGGCCAGATCGACAGTGATTTCCTTGCCGGCAATGCCGCGAATATCGTATTCGCGAAAGGCCTGCTGCGGAATGTCGAGTTGTGGCTTGGGCATGGAATGAGTATAGCTCCCTGCATTCCATTCGCTCAAGTCTTGCAGTCGCTCCCTGCCTGGCTATGCTCGCCTCCCCATGTCCAAAACCAATCAACTCAATGATGCGCAGTACGAGGCCGTGTTCCATCGCGGCGGGCCACTTTTGGTGCTGGCCGGTGCTGGTTCGGGCAAAACGCGGGTGATTACCGAGCGTATCGCAGCCCTTGTTGAGCGCGATGTGCCGCCCGACGCGATTACTGCCGTGACCTTTACCAACAAGGCCGCCAAGGAGATGCGTGAACGCCTCGGCAAGCGGTTGGGAGCACGCGGCGATGATCTGCGCATCTGCACCTTTCATGCGCTGGGTCTGGCCATGCTGCGCCGCGATGCCGGGCATTTTAACCGTCGCGCCAATCTTTCTGTTTTTGCCGGTGGGGAGCAGCGCGGCATCCTGCGCAGCGTCTTGCAGGATATGCGCCTGCCCGCCGATACCAAGCAGGTGGATACGGTGCTGGGGCGCATTTCATCGCTGAAGAATGGTTTGCTGGGTACTGAAGAAGGACTGGGCCCGGTGCGCGATCGTTACGATGCGCTGCTGGAAAGAATGAACGCCGTGGATTTCGATGATCTGCTGCTGATGCCCATTCGTCTGCTGCGCGAGGATCCCTCCGCCCAGGCCTGGTGGCGGGAGCGCTGCCGGCATTTTCTGGTGGATGAATACCAGGACAGCAGTCGCGTGCAGTACGACTTCCTGCGCCTGCTGGTGCCCTCCGATGGTAATCTGACCGTGGTGGGTGATGATGATCAGAGCATCTACGGTTGGCGCGGTGCCGAGATCAGCAACCTGTTTCAGCTGGATAAGGATTATCCGGGCCTGAAGGTGGTGCGTCTGGAGGAGAATTATCGCTCCACGGCTGCGATTCTGGCTGCCGCCAATGCCCTGATTTGTAACAACAGCCAGCGGCTTGGCAAGGAGCTGCGTTCCAATCTCGGGCGCGGCAAGCCGGCGCGTATCTGGGAGGCGGCCACCCCGGATGATGAAGCCGAGCGCGTGGCCGGCGATATCGTGGCAAGACATGTGCCGCAGGATGTCAGCTGGGGCGATTTCTGTGTGCTGTATCGTGCTTCCTATCAGTCGCGTCCGCTGGAGCTGGCTCTGCGGCAGCTCAACGTGCCCTATCATGTGAGCGGCGGTCTTTCCTTCTTCGAGCGGGCCGAGGTGCGCGATGTGCTGTCCTATCTGCGGCTGGTGGCCAATCCGGATGATGATCTGGCCTTCATGCGCGCCATTTCCAGGCCGCGTCGCGGCATCGGTGATAAGGCTTTGGGCGATCTCGGGGTATTTGCCCGCGAACAGGGGTGTTCGCTGGTTGATGCGTGCCTGCATGAGGATTTTGTGCATGGCAAGAAGACCTCGTTTGCCAGCTTTGCCGACGTCATGGTTGCAGCGAGCCATCTGTTTGCTCACGGGGAGCCCGATGAGGCCTTTGATGCGCTGATGAAAGACTCGGGGCTGGAGCAGTCCATCGAGGCCGATGCCGGGGATGAGAAGGAGCGCGATGCGCGTCTGGGCAATGTTGCCGAATTGCGTCGCTGGTGGTTAAGGCATGCCGAGAACGGTGGCGGTTCGTCGTCATCGGCCCTGGCCGATTTCATTCAGCGGCTGGCACTGTTTGCCGATCGCGATGAAGAGGCGGGCAGCGATGTGGTCCGCCTGATGACCGTGCATGCCGCCAAGGGTCTGGAGTTCGACCATGTCTATATCATCGGCATGGAAGAGGGCGGTTTTCCACACAAGAATGCGGTGGAGGAGCAGCGTCTGGAAGAGGAACGACGGCTGATGTATGTGGCCGTGACCCGGGCGCGTTTCCATCTCACCTTGAGCTGTTCGCGCAAACGCAAACGCTACGGGCAGATAGAATCGTTGGCCCCGTCGCCGTTTCTGCTTGAGCTGGGCGACGAGCATGTGCGCTGGGTTGATAAGGATGTTGATTCGGAGGAAGCCCACGAGGAAGTCGAATCGCATATGGCGGCCATGCGCAAGAGGCTGGGCCTCGCATAGCGTTCGATATCGGAAAAATGGCGCGTGGTACAGGAGTCAAACCTGTGGCCTCTGCCTTCGGAGGGCTGAAGAACATGGGTCTTGTGACCGGGTTCCCTGTCACGAAGGTTCGAATATGTGGCGTTTGTTACAGTTTTCGGTTTTGCCGGGGATGCAGGGTGGTGCGATAGACGGCGCTTCGAATCCTTCGTCTGCCGCGTGCCCTGCGGTCGGGGAACTTTCAGTAATTCCGAGTTCTATTTAGAGCTTTACTGAGTATGATGCGTAACCAACGTGCAGCCTGCTGGAGGGGGACGATGTTAGACGAGCTTAGAGAGTTGATTATTAATGAACTCAACCTTGAAGATGTAAGTCCGGAGGACATAAAAGATGATGAACCGCTCTTCGGTGGCGGCCTGGGACTGGATTCGATAGACGCTCTTGAGCTGGCAATTGTCGTCGAAAGAAAATACGGCGTAAAAATCAAGTCAGGTGACGACAGGAATGTGCAGATTTTCTCATCGCTTGCTGCACTGGCGAAACACATCGAAGAAAACCGAACCAGGTAACCTTGGACAAACCTATCAGATCAATTGCTGTTACCCTGCTGGTACTGAGTTACCCGTTCATGGAATACTTGGCGATTACAAATGGTGTTTCCTGGATCATTCCAATTGTTATCGGAGTGATTTGCTTTCAAAGGTTTCGCGCCGGTGGAAAATCGGCCCCGATTTATGGCTTTATTATCCTGCTGATGTTCTGTGGAGCTATCTTTTTCCAGGATTTAAGCGCCAAAATGATTCCGGTTTTTATCCATACCAGCCTGTTCCTGGTCTTCTACGGCAGCCTGCAAACTGACTCATCGCTCATAGAGCGTTTCGCCCGTCTCGATTTTCCCGAACTGCCGCCGGGAATAGCTGAATACTGCCGCAAGGTAACCTGGGTTTGGTCAGGTTTTTTCGCCTTGAATATCGTGTTCTGCACAGCTCTGGCCATCTGGGCGGATACCGCTTTTTGGGCTTTCTACAACGGTGGTATCATTTATGTTCTGATTGGCATCATGATGGTCTCCGAATACATCTGGCGACGCACCCGCTACCCCTGGCTTGAAGTGCATCCATTCAGGCAGAGCATGATGAATATCATCAAGAACGGTCACACCGTCTGGAACAGCAAATAAACGATGCCTTCAGTCAGCATCATGACCAGCCGGGACCTCCTGTTCCGCCTTGCCGACGATAAACCTTTTGCTTTTCGTAACGGGAAGCCGATTTATCCATCCCGGCTCTACGCAGACCTGCAGCGGACCGAACGACTCATAAATCCGGCCACGGGCGATATTCTGGTGACCTGTAAGGGACGCTATGAATTTTCGCTAGCCTTGCTGGCCAGCTGGCGCTCGGGAAAAACCGTGATCCTGCCTCCCAATCTGCACCAGGCGACTCTGGAGCATATTCGCCGGCAGCATACAATCGCTAACGAATTTGGTGACGGGTTCAGCGGATTTGCGGGTGCCACCGTAGCCAAAGACGATGACAAACCGTTTGAACTGCAATTCAGCCAGACGCATCCGGCATTAACCATCTACACATCCGGTTCTACAGGGGCCCCGAAACCGGTTCATAAATCGATCGGCAATATCTTTGCCGAGGCATTTGCCCTCAAACAAGTGCTGGCATGGCCGGACAAACCCCTTGTCGCCAGTGTTCCTCCACACCACCTCTACGGCTTGACCTTCTCGGTTCTCTTGCCCTGGGTGCTGGGTATCCCGATGGTGAATGAGTGCCCGCTGCATGCCGAAGAGGTTATCGATGCCATTGATCGGGTGGATGCAGGAACCCTGATTAGCGTACCTGTCCATCTGCGTTCGCTTCTCGAACAGAAGATCAGTTGCAAGCCAATTATGACAATCTCATCGGCAAGCGTGCTCGACAGAGATATTGCCATACAATGGCAGGAGAAATCTGGTCGGGAGATTGTCGAAATCTATGGATCCAGCGAGACCGGGGTGATTGCTTATCGTCGGCAGCTGAGCGATGCGGGCTGGATCCCGTTTCCCGATGTGCGCATCGGCACCAGTGAACATGGCCTATTGCAGGTAGCCTCGCCCTTTATCCACAACAGTGAAGGGAATATCTTCCAGACACAGGACAGGGTCTCCCTGCTGGAGGGCCGCAGATTCCAGCTGCACGGCAGGGCTGATTCCATTGTCAAAATCGCTGGCAAACGGGTCTCGTTGCTGGCGGTTGAAGAAGCCATTAAACGATGCCGGGGGGTTGTGGACGCCGCAGTGACAGCCGTACCCGTACAGGGACATATCCGCGACATGGCGATCTGGGCCGCTGTGGCAACAGGTGAAGAAGGGGATGTGGACGCACGCACGATCCGCACACAGTTATTGCCACAGCTTGACGGCATCAAGATGCCGCGCCGGATTGTGACGATGAAGCAACTCCCACGTGAAGAGAACGGTAAATTAAGCAGGGAAAAGTTGATGGCACTGTTCCACAAGGATGCGCTGCCATGAGTGGCCATTTCACGCATGCCTTCGATATTGCGGTAGATCACCCATGCTTTGCCGGACACTTTCCAGGATTCCCGGTCCTCCCGGCAGTCGCGCAGTTTTCTCTGCTTACGGAAGCGCTTTCCATCCTGCATCATGGCCAGACGTGTGTGATCACCTCAATTCCCGTTGCCAAGTTTCTGTGCCCGATCAGGCCAGGCACAACGGTAACGGTTGAGTTGCGGCCAGGGGAAGCGAACAGCGCGGAGTTTGCCCTGCATTGCAGCAATACAGTGGCAACAAAAGGAAAGCTGACATTCACGATGATAGCAGCATGACCCCGACATTTTTCGGCCCCATCCCGGTATGCACAATCACATGAGCAAGCAGCATGGCTGAGTGGCTGGAAAATAAAGAGCGCGGTTCGTTATGGACGATGCGGCTCATGCTCTTCCTCTGCAGACATGGCGGTCAGGGCTTGGTGCGCCCCCTGCTGTATCCGATCGTGGCTTATTTTTCTCTGACTTCATCGGCGACAAGGGCTGCCTCTCTGCGTTTTTATAGCCAGGTAAGGGGGCATGCCAGCTGGAAGGACTTCTTTTCTCAACTGCTCTGTTTTGCCCGGACGCTGCTGGATGGTATTTTCATTCTGTCGGGAGATACAGACGATTACACAGTCACCTCACACGGCCGCGAAATGCTGATTGAAGAGCAAAAACGGGGTAATGGCATGATCCTGCTCGGCTCGCATCTCGGTAGCTTTGAAGCATGCAGGATTCTGGTGCGCGAGAAGGCGGGGCTGAATGTACACATGGTGGCCTACTTCGGCGGCTCGCAGAAAATCCGCTCAATACTTGACGAGCTGAATCCCGGTCTGGCTGATCGTGTCATCGATCCGACAGAGCCCGATGCGATCTTCAGAATGCGCGATGTCATCGAAAACGGCGGCGTGCTGGCCATTCTTGCTGACCGGGTGGGGATTGGCGACAAGAAGGCAAGCGCCCGTTTCTTCGGGAAACAAATTGATCTTCCTGCCGGCCCATACCTGCTGGCCCATGTCCTCGGTTGCCCAGTCTACAGTTTCTTCGGTCTGCTCGCGGGCAAGAACCATTATGACAGCTATGTCGAACGGGTAGCTGAGCGTATCGTGCTACCGCGCCAGGGGAGAAAGCAGGCATTGGATGCATATGTCCAGAACTACGCAGATCGGCTTGAATACTACTGCCGCAAGTATCCCTACAACTGGTTCAATTTCTTCGATTACTGGAAAGAGAAAGGATGAATGATATGAAGTTTCTAAGCGAAGTTGTGGATAGCCTGATCTACCTGTTTATTGGCCCGTTCACCGTTATCGGTACTGTGCCCTTTCTGCTCATGCAGCTTGATGCGACAATGGGTTTGCCTCACTTTACCTCAGGCGATGTCATCACCGGCGGTTATGTTTTGATGAACCTGGGGGCGGCGCTGGCCCTCTGGTGCACCTGGCTGATGTATCGAAGCGGGGGCACACCCATTCCCTCCATGCCCGCGTTACAACCGGTGCGGTCGGGGCCGTACGGCATTGTGCGCCACCCGATGATGTATTCGCTGCTGATCGTGGGCATTGGCGAACTGCTGGTTACCGGTTCCCTGTTGATGCTGATCTGGATTCCCGTCGCCATGCGTGCCGGAGCTCTGTTTGTCTCGGTCTATGAAGAGCCGGTGTTGATGTTGCGCTTTGGCGAGGCTTATAAAGTCTATTGCCAGGAGGTGCCGCGCTGGCTGCCTACTTGGATGGCCGGCCGTGGCTGACAAGGTTAACGTCACCCTGAAAGTGCCATTCCACGATATTGATCTGCTCGGCATCGTCTGGCACGGCACCTTGCTCATATCGGTGCCGGACGAGGTGGTCAATGCAATTTCCCGGTAAGCTGACACTCCTGATTCTGGCGCTTCTTTTTTCGAGCGGCGTTGCAACAGCCGGAGATACGCTTGAATCAATCCTTGCCGCTGCTGCAGGGCAGCAGCGCGTCGCCATCGACTACCGCGAAGTCAGGCACCTGCAACTGCTCAATGAACCATGGGAGGCACGCGGGCACATGTTCGTGACTGCCGGCGACTTTCTCATTGAACAACTTTCCCCGGAGCGACAGCTGATCGCGGCCAACCGTACCCTGTTCTGGCTCTATATTCCGGATAAAGGCATTCGTCGCACACAAATGCTGAACTCCCCGATGACAAAAAATAATTTCATCCTGTTCATGCCGGTCGTCCGCGGTGACAGGAAGACGCTGGAGAAAGTGTTCGATATCCGTTTCTCCACAAGCAGGGAAGCGTGGTTGATGGAGCTGCGGCCGAAACAGCTCGATGAAGCGATCTACACCCGCATCAGTATTCAGGGGAAAAGTGGGCGGGCAGCCGATTATATGAAGACCGAGTCAGCGGATGGTGACTTTACCGAATGGTTCTTCCAACAGCACGGGTTTGGAGCCGATAGCGAAGCAAGCATGAACAAACTGATGGCTATGGCAAAAGGGCGATAAGCCATGCATCGCCGCGTTCTTGGCTTTCTAATCGCTTTGCCGATTCTGCTGTTTTTTGCCATCTGGCAGGCCGATATCAAAATGGATATTTCAGCCTTCTTTATGGCGGGCGATTCCGCTGAGGAAAGGCTGGTTGCCAGCAACATGCAAAATGGTGAACTCTCGCGTCGCTATCTGGCAAGCATTGAACAGCCGGCAAGCGAAGAAAGCCCTGTCGAGTTCATGCGGGAGTTTCGTGGCGAACTAACCAGGATCAATGGCATCAGTCGGGTTTGGGGAGATGAACTGACAGAGCAGGAAATCCTCGAGCTGCTCTCTTTTTATCTGCCGTATCGCTATCATCTCTACACCCTGCAGCCTGAGACTGATGTGCCCGGTATGTTCACGGCAGCTGCGCTGGATGCAAGAGCCGAGGGTATCAAACAGGGACTGCTAAGTCCGGAAGCGCAGTGGGTGAAAAGAGTCCTTGGCGAAGATCCGATGTTTCTCATTTCAAATTGGCTGCATCGCTTCTCAGGGAATACCCGGAAAGGGCATCAATTTGCCTCGCTGGTGATCGAAACAGAAGCCGCGGGACTGGACACGGAAAAACAGCAACCCGTTCGGCAAAAAATTGAGGATGCATTCAGTCGAATGAACCTCAAATATGGCAATCGATATAAGCTGGAGATGACCGGGGTCCCGCTATTTGCCATGGCCGTGCAGGAGCAGATGGTGCGGGATGCGACGCTGGTCAGTTGCATCTCAATCGTGGTGATGCTGCTGCTATTCACACTGCTTTTCCGGTCCATTTGGGCATTGGTTTCGGTTTCGCTGACGCTGATCGCAGCAGCCACAGTGGCGACCATTCTTACCTCGCTCGTTTTTGGTTATATCCATGCCCTGACGCTGGCTCTCGGCACCACGCTGATTGGCATCTGTATCGACTACCCGATTCATACACTGGTCCATGCTGCAGGCAGCGGGGAGCGAGCGACAAATGCGGCAAAGCGTATCTGGCCAAGCCTGATGCTCGGGGCCATCACAACCGTCGTCGGCTATGCCGCTCTGAGCTTCACCGGCTTCCCGGGCATGCAGCAGATCGCCCTCTATGCCGGAGTAGGCATACTCACCTCCTTACTTATTGCCCGCTTCATCCTTCCCTGTGCCATCGATCAGCATGCCCGTTTGATGGCGCCGGCCTTCAGCTTCAATGTCTGGTTACAGATTACCGGCAAGCGTAAGCTGAAGGTGCCGGTCATCATCATGGGCGTAGCAGTGTTGCTTCTTGGCCTGCCAGGCATGAACTGGCAGGACGATCTTGGCGAGCTTTCACCTTCGCTCGAAAAGATGGACGAAAAGGATCAGCGCATTCGAAGTCATATGCAGAGTATCGAGCCGGGGCGTTTCGTGTTGATTCACGCCGACACCATGGAGAAAGCCTTGCAGACCAATGAGGCGGTGCTGGGCGCCCTACAAAAGGTCAAGGTCGACGGCAAGCTCGAGGCATATTATTCCGTATACCCATGGCTCGCCTCACAATCGCTACAGCAAAGAAATATCCGCGCATTTTCGGAGCAACTGAGCAGCAATAGCATGACGCTCTGGCACGAAGCCATGGAAAAGGCCGGAATGCGCAGCTCCCGTCTGGCCGATCCGGCCATTCCCGACATCGCGCCCCTGCGCTTACAGGATGTCGCCGGGTCTCCGGCAGGGCGTTTCATTGCCGGCCAGCATGTGACCACTGATCACGAATCGATCCTGACAATCTGGCTCGGCAATCACGATGCCAATGCCGTTCGATCTGCACTTTCCGGCATGAAACAGGCCGAATATGTAAGCCAGAAGGATCTGATCAACGAAATGAATGCCGGCTACCGCAACAAGGCTATCGAGGCGTTGAGCTACGGCAGCATTCTCATCCTTCTGCTTCTTACCCTGCGCTACAGGAGTCCTGCGACGGCAATTCGGGCTGTTGCTCCAGCCATGCTTTCCACTGCCATCGTCCTCGGTTGCTGGGGCATCTCGGGTCAGCCGCTTGGCATGTTGCACCTGGTCGGGATGCTTCTGGCTGTTTCAATCTGTGTAGATTACGGCATCTTTTTTGTCGAAAATCGCGCTGAAAATATCAGGCTCACCTATCAGGCCATTGTTGCCTCGGCTCTGACCACCATTGCCGCATTTTCCTGCCTCGGGCTGGCTGAAAATCCGGTCTTGCAGATACTGGCGTGGACCATCGCACCGGGCGTATTCCTGGGCTTCTTCCTCTGCCCGCTACTGCTGCAAAAAACGGCTCCGGGCTGTTGGCAACAAATAGAGTTGTCCGGTTTTAGAGCACAAGGGTTGTCCGGTTTGGTTTTGGTTCATATTGCTGCCTTCAGCCTTGGTAGTGGTAGTTCCGGCTTGCTGGCCTTGGGCTTCAGAAGAG
>Ga0210005_1001006_pt1 | contig 19618 bp, 19 predicted proteins | sample CryGey02umfilter_3_FD_183961 | JGI IMG/M metagenome (GOLD analysis project Ga0210005, IMG submission 183961) | Groundwater microbial communities from aquifer in Utah, USA - Crystal Geyser 4/9/14 0.2 um filter (SPAdes) (version 3) | ecosystem: Environmental > Aquatic > Deep subsurface >... | reverse complement strand
GAACCCGACCCCGAACCTGAACCGCAAGTTTCTTCCGGTGGCGGTGGGGGAGGCGGAGGTGGTGGTAATGCACTTTGTTCTAACGGTCGCGATGATGATGGCGATGGGTTAGTAGATAGTGCCGACCCCGTTTGTCACTCTGACGGCAATGCTGATAATCCAAACTCCTACATACCTTACGGCAATACTGAAAGCGGTGGCCAAGTTCTCGGAGCCTTCAGTGGTGGGGAAGTCCTTGGTGACTCATGTGGTCTCTACTTAGACGAATTTATTCGCTCTGGTCTTGATAATGATGCTGGCCAAGTGGTGAAGCTCCAAACCTTCCTCAACAAATGGATGAATGCTGGTCTTCCTATTACCGGCTTCTACGGCCCGCAAACCCAGACCGCCCTCAAAGCCTTTCAAGAGAAGTATGCTAGCGAAGTTCTCGCTCCTTGGGGCCTAACAGGTCCTACCGGCATTGCTTATATCACAACTCTACGTTGGATAAACACGCTGGAGTGTCCAGAATTATCACTCGCAATCCCTCCTCTCGTTAATTGGTCAGATAACCCAGCTCTACCGCGTCCGCCAGTCGTTATTGTCCAAACTTTGAACGTTCCCGAACAAGATGATGAGACAGGCACTGAAGTCGAGAGTCAGGCCACCGCCGAAACGGGTCAGTCTGCCGCCGCAGTTCAGTCAGAAGGGAGCACCGGAGGATTCTGGGGATTCTTGAAAAACATTTTTAGCAGATAAATAAAATAATAAATAGTAATTAGTAAACGGTAGACAGAAGACAAAGGCACTAGTCCACAGGGGCTGGTGTTTTTGTTTAATATATGATATAATTCTGGGAAATGAGAAAGAGGTTAAAAAATCACTTCATCCCTCACGAGGGTAACGATTATAAACCACACTTTGTTCGTGAGAAGAACGTTATCTCCCTTGCGCTCATCGCTATCGCCATCTTTGGTCTCGCTTTTTCTACTAAAACTTTTCTCACCAGACATCCTGACCTGCTCTCCGCAGTAATCACTTCTGTGTTGGTCGACTTAACTAACACCAATCGTCTCTCTCAAAATATAAGCCCTCTTACTTTCAACGACACTCTGGCTTACTCCGCTCAACTGAAGGCCAACGACATGGCCGAGAAGAGCTACTTCGCCCACACCAGTCCGGAAGGGAAAAGTCCTTGGTATTGGTTTACAGAAGGTGGCTACAAGTTTATCTATGCCGGAGAGAATCTTGCCGTAAACTTTATTGATTCTGGAGATGTCGTCACGGCTTGGATGAATTCAGCTGGCCACAGGGCCAATATTCTTAACGGTAACTTTACCGAGATCGGTATCGCCCTAGCTCCCGGTACATACAATGGCCGAGAAAGTATCTACGTAGTGCAACTCTTCGGTCGTCCGGCGCCCGTAGCGCAAGTCCCAGCGCCCGTAGCTGTAGTGTCTGAAGAAACAGAAGAGCCCACCCCAATTTTGACCGTAAACACACCGACCCCGGCATCCGCTGTCGCTGCCGCTTCCGCAGAAAATATCCAAGTCCTTGCTGAAAGTGAGTTATTTATCGCCGTGCAAAACAATGACTATGTTGATGTAGAGGAGATCAAAGAGTCCAGCGCTTCTGCTGTTGTGCGCTCGTCCACGATAGAGAAAGTTTTTGCTTCACCTAAAACGCTTTTGGAATCTATTTATATCACTCTAGCTACAGTGGTCTTCATTTCCCTTATCCTATTTTTAATATACAAACCCAGACGAACTCATACTAAACATATTGTCTACATGATTCTTCTCTTTATCCTGATCATCATACTTCTCTACCTCTCTGCCGAAAAACTCTTCCCCCAAATTCTCATCAGATAGATTTACTTGAAGAGGGCTTCGACGGCGTCCCACCAACCATTACTATTTTTGTCGCGTTTGTCCGGGTCAGTTTCCACACATTTTTCATTTAACGTTTCATCTTCGAGACAGAAACCTAGACCGAGCACTTTGGGATCGCCACTTGTATCTATGGTGAAGTAGAGGATAGCCACCACTGGTCCATCTGTGGACATAATGATTTGGCGGTCGTCTGATTGAATATGTTTAAATTCGCTAGCTTCTAGGGGGCTTGCCACCTCGTAGACGTTGTCCATAAGAGCGAAACATTCAATTTGCCTTTCTGGATCATTGCAGATATCTGAAAGTTGGTGGGAGAGGCTGATAACGCCCGCTAGGTCATGAGCTTTGGCATACTCAAGATAATTTTGAAAAACGGTCCATGCTTGTTCGGAGATGGGGGCCTTCTTGGCAAAAGGTACTTTGAAGGATGGAAGGTGGAAGAAAGGAGCAGAGACCACATCATCCCTTTGCTCTGGAGCAGATATTTTTTGAGAATCAAAGGTATTGGTGCTTATAAAAAAGATAACCCCCACTGCTAAAAGTACTACGATAATGATATTTTGTTTGCTCATGGCTCACAATATAACACATTAATCTTGTTGAGAAAATTCATGCATGGTAGAATTAAGGCAAATGATTGTTTTCGACCGCGTGTCCAAAATCTATCCAGATAATTCCATCGCCCTTGAAGAAGTGACGTTGTCTGTTGAGCCTAAAGAATTTGTTTCTATTGTTGGTCCCTCCGGAGCTGGTAAAACTACTCTTCTCAAGCTCCTTTTGGCTGAAGAAAAGCCAACCACAGGCTCTGTTTATTATGAGGCGACAGATATCAACAACTTGAGCAAGAGAGAGATTGACGCCTTTAGGAGGAAGATTGGCATGGTTTTCCAAGACTTCCGCCTCCTACCCAATAAAACAGTTTACGAGAACATTGCTTTTACCATGGAGGCTGCCGGTCGCTCTGATGAGGAGATAGAGTCTGATGTGCCCCACGTTCTCGAGTTAGTGGACCTGACGCCCAAGGTTTGGAACTTCCCGCACGAACTTTCAGGAGGGGAGAAGCAGAGGGTGGCTATCGCTCGCGCCTTGGTCAATGAGCCCGATATTATCATTGCCGATGAGCCTACGGGCAATCTCGATCCTGCCAATACTTATGACATCGTACAAATTTTAAAAAAGATTAATGACCTTGGCACCACTGTTATTTTGGCCACCCATAACAATGGTATAATTGATTTGTTGAAGAAACGTGTCATTGCTATGGAGTTTGGGAAGGTGGTACGCGATGATAAAGCTGGTAAATATTTTGTATAGTAAAAAATGACTGAAAAACAAATGTTCTGGGTAAAGTTAAAAAGAATTCTGCGTACAGGCTTTTTCAATTTCTGGAGGGATAGCACCGTCTCTCTTGCTTCTGTTTTGGTGATGATGATGACTCTTTTGGTTATCGGACTGATCTCCTTCTCTGGGGTTGTTTTAAACACTACTCTCACTGAGCTTAGGAATAAGATTGATATTAACGTCACTTTTGTTACCTCGGCCAAAGAAGAAGATATTTTGAATATCAAACAAAGTGTGGAATCCCTACCAGAAGTTTCCCTCGTCACCTATGTCTCGCGTGAGGAGGCCTTAACTACTTTCAAAGAGAGACATTCCAACGACCAGGCTATCCTTTCTGCCCTTGATGAACTTGGTGAGAACCCATTGGGGGCAGTGCTAAACGTCAAGGCCAAGGACCCTTCCCAATATGCTTCCGTAGCTCAATTTTTAGAAAATGACAGTACCCTTTCTTCCGCCGGCATCACTATTGTCGACAGTGTTAACTATTTCCAAAACAAAACTGCCATAGATAAACTTACCCAAATAATTTCTTCAGCAGACAAACTTGGATTTGCTCTGACTGTTTTCTTAAGTATCATCTCGGTCTTGATTGCTTTCAACACTATTCGCCTCACCATCTATTTGGCGAGAGACGAGATAAGTGTGATGCGTTTGGTGGGAGCTTCAACTCTTTATATACAAGGGCCGTTTGTGGTGGTAGGGGTCATTTATGGGATAGTGGCGGGCATATTGACATTACTTATACTTGTGCCTTTAACTTATTGGCTTGGGGGCACGACCGAGAGTTTCTTTATAGGTTTCAATATCTTCTCTTATTATCTGCGTCACTTCGTCGAGATCGCTTTCATTATCATGGCTTCAGGAGTCTTTATCGGCGCCCTTTCTAGTGCTCTAGCCATAAGAAAATATCTTAGGGTATAATAAGAGGTATTAAATTTTAATTGATTAAAAAATGAACAACAAAGTAGTTCTAGTATTGGTAGTTCTTATCTTGATTATTGGAGGATTCTTGCTTTTCAAAAATAGCACCGTTGCGCCAACAGGAAGCGACCTAGAGCTTGGTGTGCCTGTTCCCGGAAGTGATGTGGAAGAAACGGTAGTAGTAGAAAACGAAGAAATAACAATAAAGGAATTCGTCGTTACCGGCGTTCCTTTCTCCTTTACTCCCAACAGTATGGTCGTCAATAAGGGCGATACGGTTAAAGTTACCTTTAAAAACGGTGGTGGCACTCACGATTTTAAGATAGACGAGTTTAACGTTGCCACTCCTATTATTAACGCTGGTGAAGAACAGAGTGTCACCTTTGTTGCCGATAAATCGGGTACCTTCGAATACTACTGCTCGGTAGGCAATCATCGTGCCTTGGGTATGGTGGGGACTTTCACTGTCCGTTAATTATTAGATTTATTTTAGAATCTTATCGCTTCATTCTATCGATATCTTTTAACAAATTCTCGAGACGCGATTGGATGTTCAATAGGGCATCTCTTGTTTCCTCATCTTTTTTCGCGTCATCTTTATCATCGGTGATAATCTCATCAACGTCTTCGATAATATCGTCGATATCCTCTTGAATTTCGTCGATATCCTCTTCAACCTCCACAAGGCTCTCAGTATTTCTATTGACAGTCATTTGAATAAAAATAGCCAGATAAATCGCCTCCAGGGAAACTGCCGTGGTTAAAAAGAGTAACATTCTATCGAAAGGAATCCCCAGAAGAGGCGAAGTGAAGGCAAAAAAGAAAAATAAGGTATGAAGAATAATAGAGGTGGTTGATCCAACCCACGTAGTCATATTCTCCGAGGCTTTATCAGCCCATTTGTTACTTTTTATTTTTTTCATTTAGCTAAAAATAACACATTTTAGTTGAATGGTCGAATGGACATATACTTATTATAACTTACAGCCTCTTAAGAAAGTTTTTAACTCGAGCGCTTGGTTCTTTAGTTTTTCAAAGCCATAAAACTCCGAGATAAGCAGTGACAAGAGCAATACTTAAACTGCCCGCTAATAAGACGAAGACAACCTGACGATAAAGATAACCCCCAAACACAAGAGCTAACATTAAAATATCATTGGGCAGAGGTGTAAAACTTATATAAAGATAGACGAAGACAAGCAAAAGCCAGCGAGGATACTTCTGCATAAAAATTTTAATCCTATCAAGCCATTTTTCCCAATTTTCTGGAACATGTTTGTATCCTAGTTGCGTAAGGTGGAAGAAAATACTATCACTTATAAATATCCCCATCCCCCCTATTATGCCTAGAAGTAAGGGGTTAGACCCACCGCCGGCAAACGTGGCAATAGTTGTAAAAAGTACCGGGCCCGTAAAAGTGGAAAGTCCGCCAATCGTCGCGATAACAAAAGTAATTGTATAGCTACTTTTAACTCCGACATAATCCACTATCACATCTGGATTAACGAAATAGAAGAAAACATTAACAACTGCCAAGAAAATCAAGACCAATACCAACACATAATGTCGCCTAAACCACTCCGCTATATTCATAATTATTGTATTAGTATTTTAACACGGATGACTGATCTCACATTTATTCAGGCTGCCGGACTTGGACTCGAACCAAGATACTCGCCTCCAGAGGGCGATGTCCTACCATTAGACGATCCGGCAATAAACCCTAGAATACAGGAAAAATAAGCTTGATTCAAATTGGAATGATTATCCTATATACATTATAAGCAAGCGGTCGCGGTGTTATAATGTAGTAGAATTTAAATGACAAAACTTCTGAAAAGAGTAATGCCGTAATTCTTACCCATATCGTAATCCGCAATTATCTCAATCGTTCTAGTTGCGGGTGGTCTTCGCCGTGGCTGATGCGGGCTTGTAGTTGGGCAATGTGCTCATCACGGATAGATTGTAACTCCATAGCGTCCTTGGTGAAGCGACGAATGAGAGAGGTGGCATAGGTGCCACCGAGGAAGTGAGGTAGGACGACGTAATCTGCACCGGCTTTATATAATTCAAGAGCATTGATAATACGATGCGAAACTACCATCACGGTGGGGTTGGCGCCATTTCTTTTAGCATTCGATAGGATAATGAGATTGGTTTCAAAATCAGGAATAGTTGAGACCACTAGCTCCGCCGAACTAATTTTAAATTCGTCCAAAAGATCCGGGTCACTAGCGTCGCCATATTCATAGGGGACATTGTCACGGATCAGCTGTTCTATGACATCGGGATCATGATCAATCACCACGAAGTTTGACTTCTCTTTTTTAAACAATGTCACAAAATCAGAGCCAATGCGGCCACCTCCGATAAGCACTACCGAGTACTCTTTGATTTTGAGGGCGCGTTCTTTGGCATCTTTCCGCTCAAAAATACTCAAATAAGGTCGGGCATAACGATAGAGAGTATCGGAATATAAGATGAAGTAACTGGAGATAAAGATGGTGATGAGACCAATCAAGGTCACTGTTGAAAGGACCGAGGGAGCAATTTGCTCGAGGGTTACACCCATAGCCACCAGGATGAGTGAAAACTCGCTAATTTGGGCCGCCATCATCCCTGTCTGGAAGCTAGTTTTTTTGCGAAACCCGAGAGAGCCCATCACAATCAGTTGAAGCAGGGGATTACCAATAAGGACAAAGAGGGAAAGGATAATGGCCGGGATAAGGATTTCCCCAAAGTCACTTACCACCATTCTGGTGCCAAGCAAGATAAAGAAGGCCACAATGAAGAAGTCCCGCAAAGGCGCGAGACGGGCAGCGATTTCATGACGACTCGGCAAGGTTGCAAGGGCGACACCGGCAATGAGGGCCCCTCCTTCGAGTGAGAAACCGATACTGGCAAAGAGGGCCGAGATCCCCATACCCCAGGCAATGGCAAAAAGAAAAAGAAGTTCTTGGGAACGAGTTAAATATGTATGGAGATGACGAATGATGTAATGAGAGAAGAGGAAGACCCCAATGGCCGAGATAACACCAAGGGCAAGAGTGCGCACCAGTTCGCCAACGTTGCCTTGGGAACTAGCTACGAAGGGGATAGCGAAAAGTAAAATAATGGCAATTAGGTCTTGCAAGAGGAGAGACCCGATAGAGATTTTCACATAGAGCTTGTCCAGGTCACCCTTATCAGAAAGCAGTTTAAGGACGATCACAGTGCTACTAAACGAAAGGGCGATACCGAGGTAAAGTGAGGTAACCCAATTAAAACCCAGAAGTAAAGAAATCATCACTCCCATCCCTCCGGTCAAAAACACTTGAGCAAAGCCCGCTATAATTGAGGCTAATCCAAAATCACGAAGCACCTTTGGATTAAGGGTTAGGCCGACGCTAAAAAGCAAGAAAGAGATCCCGAGTTGACTAAAGAGTTCAAGGGTTTCGATGTTATTAAAGAGACCTAGAGCGAATTGCCCAACGAGAAACCCAGTGATGATGTGGCCGACAATAAGAGGTTGGCGTAAGAGACGCATGAGAAGCGAGACGGCTGTAGCAACTCCGATAAGAAGTCCAATTTGTCCAAAGACATCAAGAGTCATAGAATTATTATATCGTACTTACTGACGAAAAAACTATGATAACATTGGGATAAGTATGAGAGACTCGAAGATAAAACCTCTTGATTTCAAATTATCTAGGTTAGATAAGGAGGAGTGGCAAGTTCTTAAAAAACTCTCAACTCCACAAAAAATCCAGGATTTTCTTAACTTACTCCCGTTTAATTTTGAGAAGAGGGGACAGACCCACCGCTCTGTCAGGTATGCCTTAAAGCACAAACAGGCCCACTGCTTCGAAGGGGCACTTATTGCGGCTTCAGCTCTATGGATAGGTGGGCGTAGGCCACTTCTTTTAGATCTGGTAACTGTGCCCGGGGACTTTGACCATGTAGTGGTGCTCTTCAAAGAAGACGGAGCTTGGGGGGCCATCTCCAAGACTAATCACGCAGTCTTGCGTTACCGCGAACCGGTTTATAGAAATGTCCGTGAATTGGTGATGTCATACTTCCATGAATATTTTCTGGATAACGGCAAGAAAACTTTACGAACTTACTCTCGACCTTTTGATCTCTCGAGATTGAGTACAGACTGGCTTATAACAGAAGACGATCTCGTTAGTTTGGCTCACAAACTCGACCGTTCTCCACATCAAAAAATTCTTTCTCTAAGGCAAATTAAGAATTTACGTAAAGCCGAAGAAGTTGAAATCAAAGCTGGCAAAATAGTGGAATATAAAAAATAATTCCAGTTATTTGGTATCCTTTAAAAGCAAAGTTTCTTTCAATCCGTAGATCACAGCAATTACTAGAACGTAAAATATTTTATCCAGAGAAAAGAAGGAGAGCAGTAAGATACCGAAGATGGCTGCCAAAATAATACTAACTGGGCGAGTCAGACGAAAAATACTTATCAGTCTAGTATCGCTGGCATCGACCTGTTTGAAGAAATAACTTTCGGTCATGACCTCTATAAGACTGGCCCCCACTCTTGAAAGAAAAAGAATAAACATCCACACAAAAAATGCTTTGCCTAAAAATGGCATTGCTAATAAGGAAAGGGCGGTGATAATGAAACCGATACTCATGATCTCTTTCTCTCCATAGAAACGGTCAGCGAGCTCACCAGCTGGCCACTGAAAAATGATAAACGGAAGAAGCATCACGGTGAAAATGATACCAAGCTCCGACCATGTAAAACCAATGATGCTGTGAAGATAGATGGGGGTATAGATCACCATAAAGGCAAAGAAAAATTCCAGCGCAAGTCTGGCTAAGGTGATGCGACGAATATTTTTCGTTTGCCACCAAACGCTGAATGGCAGAAACATATGCTGGGGATGGAGACCGTGCCATTTGGGCATATGAGATTTGAAAGATGAGAGGACAAGTAAAACTGGCGGAATAAGAAGAGTGGCGGCCACGATGTAGACAAGATCAAAGGCGTTGTCTAGAGCAAAGACCGCTAAGACAAACGGTCCCATGGTTAGACCTAGGTTGAAGAAGGTGAAATATACCCCACGCACCTCACCGGTATTCTCGTTTTTAGAAAGTTCTTCTAGAAAAATATCCAGATAATAATAAATGATGAACAAAATACTTGAATAAACCACAAAAGAGATAAGGACAACTTGTGACGTTTGAGCCAAGCCCATGCCGAGGGTAGAAGCTATCGCTAAAAGCAGGAAGAAGAGAAGCAAGATACGTTTTCCGAACAACTCTATAAGTTTCGGCGCCAATAAGAAAAGTATGACGTTGCCCAAAGCTCCTATAAGAAAAAGGAGACTGACAATATCGGGTTTAAAAAAGTTACCAAGAAGAGAAGAGTTTATGTAAAGGATAGTACCGTAGTGAATCGAGACAAAAGTAGTAACGGTAAAGATCGGTATAAATCTAGTCATTGATATAAGTATAACCTAAAATGCAAAGTGCCCACCTTGCGGAGAGCACCTTGCCCTTTAAATATATACCACAGGCCATTTGTCTGTCAAGCAAAAATAGGAGACCTGTGGATAACTCTTAGACCCCCAAAATAACGGGTATAACTAAGGGTGCTTTGGCAGTTTTTTGGAAGAGAAAACGAGAAACATCTTCTGTCACAGCATTCTTAGCATAATCAAAATTGATCGGATTAGAACCTACAGTAGTACTTTCAATCGAACGCTTGATAACCTGTCGTGCTTCGGATAGAAGCTCCTGAGACTCTCGCAGATAGACAAAACCTCTTGCTATAATGTCTGGCGACTTCTTTAGGTGTCCGGTACGAGTGTTGACGAGAGCAATAACGACGAAGATGCCGTCTTCTGCAAGCATCTTTCTGTCTCGAATAACAACCTCGGAGATATTTCCAATAGAGAGACCTTCCACCACTAAATCTCCAGCAGGCGCTTTCTCTGCGAGTTTAACAAACTTGGTACCCTTATCTTGAATCTCGATGATACTGCCATTATCTGGAACAATAATATTTTCACGAGGACAACCGAGTGAGGCTGCTAGTTCCGCATGAATCTTTAACATGAAGTGATGTCCATGTATTGGCATAAAGAATTTATAAGGAATCTGCTTGTGTAGCCACTCAGTTTCCCCGCGTTTACCATGACCAGAGGTGTGAACATCTGAATCTAGATAGGTGATAATTTTGGAATCGTTACGATACAGATTGTCTTTAAGCTTAGAGATGGCACGCTCATTCCCAGGGATAACGGAAGAAGAGAGAACCACGGTGTCAGAGCTTTCTAGACGAATAAATTTGTGTGTTCTATTAGACATACGCATTAGGGCGGCGTATTCCTCTCCTTGAGCACCGGTGGTGATAATCATAATCTTATTAGGGGGATACTTGGTAATATCTTCAATAGGATTAATGTGACTTACATCCACAAGATTGAGATGTTTGATAATCTCAACGTTAGTTTTCATACTCCTGCCCTCAATAAAAACTCTTCTAGAGTGGTGTTTAGCTATCTTAATAAACTCAATAACTCTCTCCACCTGGGAAGCAAAGGTAGCCAGAATGATACGACCAGACGCCGCCGCGGTAATAGCGTCAATATTTTTTAAAATATGTTTTTCAGAAGGCGACCAACCTCCTTTCTCGATACCCGTTGAGTCCATACTAAAAAGGATGACTTTCCTATCTTTAAACTCTTTGTAATGATCAAACTCCTTTTCATCAGGAACTCCATCTTCATTTTCTATACGAACATCTCCAGTGCTTACAATGTCTCCATAAGGAGTTTCGATAATAACGCCAGTAGAATCAGGGATAGAGTGTGATACTCCAAAGAAACGGATTTTAAGGTCTTTTGAAATCGGAATAGATTTATCGCTGGCGTCCACTATTCTGATATCAAGTGGAGGAAGTTGAGGAAACTCTGATTGACGTTTTTGGATAAGCAGGGAGCCAAACTCGCGGGTATAGATGGGCGGATTGCCTAGGCGACCTATGACATAAGGAATACCCCCAATGTGGTCGAGGTGGCCGTGGGTTATCACTACGGCACGAATCTTCTCTTTTCTTTTTTCTAAATATTCTATGTTAGCTAGGATATAGTCTACTCCGGGAGTCTCGTGGTCAGTGAATTTAATGCCGATATCTGCAATGACAATATCGTCCCCATACTCAATAACGGTCATGTTTCGACCAATCTCCTCAACACCTCCGAGAGGAATAATCCTGATGTTGCCTTCTCCTAAGGGGGGGATAACGTCATTAGGTTTTTTAACTGTTAGAGGTGTATTGTTGCGTCTGCGAATATTCTTGTATCGCATACCACTAGAAAATGAATTGTTCATGATTATTCGATCTTTCTAAATTTTATTGATTAATATTTTCCTAATAATTTCCGAACAATAAGTTAGGACTAGATCAGGAGTTGTTACCTTTTCGGCACAATTCGGCACAAAACCGAGCGTGTAAACGACAATATTTATTGTACATGAAGCATATTTTATTTCAAGTCAATCAGACTGGACTTTAAGATCATTTTCAACCAAAATTGAGGCTTAACTATATGACAGACAAGAAGACTATCTTAGTAACTGGAGGGGCAGGGTTTATCGGCTCCCATCTCTGTAAACGACTTGCCTTGAATGGGCATCAAGTTATTTCTCTAGACAACTACTTCACGGGCTCTCGCGACAATCATGTAAAGGGAGTTGAATACCGAGATGGTCATACAAAAGAGATAGAAAAACATATAACTGAAAAACCTGATCTAATCTATCACCTAGGAGAATATTCTAGGGTAGAGCAAAGTATTTTCGAACCGGAAATTGTAGAAGATTTTAATGTGGTAGGTACTAAAGCAGTATTAGAATTTTGGCAAAAACATGGAGGAAAATTAGTTTATGCTGGCTCATCAACAAAATTTGGTGATGGTGGATTGGCCCGTGAGAAAACACCTTATGCTTCAACAAAAGCAAAAAATTCGGAGCTTGTGAAAGAGTGTGGAGAAAAATATTCTTTACCGTACGCTATAACTTATTTCTATAACGTTTATGGACCAGGAGAACGTTTTGGAGCCTACGGTACGGTTATCGAAATATTTAAAAAAATGTATCTACAGGGCTCACCAATTACTGTTACCTCACCAGGTACACAAGAAAGAAATTTCACTCATGTAGAAGATATTGTAGATGGGTTAGTGCTAGTCGGTGAAAGAGGAGATGGGGATGAGTTTGGTTTAGGAAATGATCAATCTTTTACAATGTTGGAAGTGGCAAAACTTTTTGGTAGTCCCATAGTAATGCTTCCTCCTAGAGGAGCTAACAGAATGCAATCAGATCTAGATACAAGAAAATCTCGCGAACTCGGCTGGAAACCTAGGCATTCATTAGAAGATTACATAACAAAATTTACACATAAATTTCAGAGAGGGAAAATCAGAGAGAAACGTGTTTTATTGTTTTCTACCACATTTTATCCTGTTTCAGGTATAGCTGAAGATGCTTTTGTTGAATTAGCAAAAAAAATGCCTGAAATAGAATTTGATGTTGTTACCACAAAGTTCACCTCTGTATCTAAAGATATTGGTTGTATCAGTAATATACACATACACACGGTGGGTATCGGATATTCATTTGATAAATATTTGCTTCCATTCTTAGGATATTTCCAAGCCAAAAAGCTCCACAAAAAATATTCCTACCTCTTCATATGGTCGCTTTTAGCAAGTTATGCAGCTCTGGCAGGACTACTTACCAAAAAAAGAACTGGGCTACCACTACTTATTACTCTAGCTGATCAAAACATAGAAAATCTTTCGAGATTTAAACTCTTTATGCTTAATTTAATTCTATCTGATACTGATCGGGTATACGGTTCACCATCTCAGAAACACCATATTAACAATAATATCCCATCTCTCCTATACAATCACTCTTTAGGAAATGGAGACGCCCTAGCTAACCAATTAGGTTATTCTTACAATGAAATTATATTTAATCATTAGGCGAGTTGATTTATTTTAGTACTGTTGTATAATAGATTTGTTTATTTGAATGATCTTTTCAATCAACGGAAGAGGTGCAACATGATTGATCAAATGACCCAAACCATCACTTTTTTGGGGAATGAGTCACTTAAAGAGGTTCGGCAGGGTGTGCAAAAAGCCTTGCGAGAAAAATCTCAAATAATTCTCGGCAAAGGACAGATTTTGTCCGAGATTGTTGTGAAGGTCTGCACTATTCCAGAATTTAACGGTTTCGATGTTTACGAAACCGAAGCAATTATCGGGGAAATAGTTCAAGAGCCGCCCATATAGGCGGCTCTCTTTAATCAGTGAATATCTTCCAAACTTTGTTTGTTTCTATATACCAATCTCTAATACCCAGAAATCTATCTTGGGGGACCGTCAGAGAGTTTAGGCTTATGGCTTTTACTTTTTCTGGCACGACATAGATAAAGCTAGGTGTGTAGAGGAAAACTGCTGGCACTTCTGCTTCTAATTCTTTGGCAAAGGATTTATAGCTAGACTCTACTAACTCTGGTTTATCAGCACTCCTTGCGCTGTCTAAGAATTTATCGGCGCGACCATTGGTATAAAGAGCAATGTTAAGTCCCGGATCAGCTCTCTGCGATGAATGCCAGAAGGGATAGAGGTCTGCCTCTCTGCCTACAACATTACCGAAAAGAAGAGCATCGAAATCTCTTGAACGGATGACGTTTTGGTTGAGATCGCCAGTTTCGAAAACTAGAACATCGACCTTAGCACCGAGTTTACTCCATGCCTCAACAAGTTCGTTTGCCACTGCCTGAAGTTCGGGAGCGTCACCAGTAGAGATTGAAAATGACAAAACCATTGTATCTGCTTTAGATTTTTTTTCAAGTAGTCCTGTTGTCTCATTCATTTTCCAACCCGCTTTATTCAAAAGTTCTTTGGCCGTCGCCAGCTTCTCTTCAAAAGTAGTATCGCTTTCGGCCAAAGTTGTCCAAGGATAGATCCCGGCCGGTAGAGGACCGCCGATGATTGTGCCGTACCCACCTAACACATTTTCTACAATTTCTTCTCTGGGACTTAGTAAGTTTAGCGCTTGACGCACCTCTTTGTTCGAAAGAACTTTTGATTTACTCTGGTTGAAAAAGACGGCAAAGACACGGGGAAGAGGGGAAGTGATAATACGGGCATTACTCTTTTTAAGCTCGAGAGTGTTTTCTGGAGAGATGCCACTGATACTTTCTACTGCACCTTCGTTATAAGCCTCGATCAGAGTCTCTTCGCTCTGGTAGAACTTGAAAATAATATTACTTACAAAAGGAGTGCCCCTTGAAGTGTCTGGAAAAGTAATAAGTCTATAAAAGTTAGGTATACCACCAGAGTTTCTCTCAACACGCTCCACTTGATACGGACCCGAACCGATAGGAAGAGTGTTGAACTGACTAAAAGAGAATTCATCATCAGAAACATTTTTCCAAATATGTTTTGGTAGAATTCCAATCGTCAGATTGTAAATAAAAGGTGCATAAGTTTGTCTGAGGGTAAAGGAAACCGTCATCTCATCTATCTTCTCAACTTCGACGCCATCCCATGCACCTCGACGCGGGCTTTTGATATTGGAGTTATTGATCTTCTGTATGGTAAAGATAATATCGTCTGCTGTTACAGGTATACCGTCGTGAAAAAAGGCATCGGCACGAATATGGACAGTATAAACTCTGCGGTCATTGGAGATATTTACTTCGTCTGCCAAGTCGTTTTCTATTTTTCCCTCTGGAGTAATGCGGACCAAACCAGAATAGATTAAGGAAGTAAGGTTCTTATCGGCCTCGGAAAGAGAAAGGATGGGGTTAATGAATCGAGGATTACCCACCACTCCTTCAGTTAAGGTGCCCCCCTCGGTAGGCACCTCTGCCAGAAAAAAATTGTTTACTCTAACTAAAAGAGCAATGCTCGATAGTGCAAAAATAGCTACAAAGAAAAAGAAAATGGCTTTCTCTGCAATGGTGAAGGAGCGTATAATTTTACGTATTGAACGTTCCTTGGGCATACTGAAACGCCTTAGGAAGAGTAATCGCAATTCTCTATAATTCATTGTTTCTAGCGATTAAGAAGAAGACTGATGAAGGCTGTAATAGCAAAGAGTGCCGCTATCACTAAAGTAGCATTGAAAGTGAGCTTTTCAAATCCACGGCGCGTGAAGCGTCCTCCCGTCGCATTGTCACTTCCGAAGGATGCACCGAGACTTGCTTCTGAACGCTGAAGGAGTATCCCTGCGATTAGAAGAAGACTCAAGATAATTTGTATATAGGGAAGAATTTGAACCATAATCTACAGAGTTCAATATTAACACAATTTTGACTTTGTATGCAAACCGCTATTAGTATAGAATACACTCGTAACAACTCTAATAAAATGAAAAAAACTGACAAAACAAAGGCGAAAATTAGCCCCTGCGGAGATAGGGTCTTGGTTAGACCCTTCACTGAAGAAGCTCTTCGAAAGTCTCAAGGGAAAACTCCTTCTTTCGGCATCATCCTCCCCGATAGTGTGACAAAAGAAAAATCAGCTCAAGGCAAAGTTCTAGCAGTAGGAGAAGGGAAGTGGATTGAAGGCAAACTAGTAGCAGTGAGAGTTAAAGTGGGTGATACAGTCATCTTTTCCAAATATGGATACGATGAGGTTGAAGACGATGGAGAGGAGCTCTATCTATTGAAAGAGGACAATATTTTAGCAGTTATCAAATAAACATCCATGGCAAAAAAGATACTTTTCAATCAGGAAGCTCGTGAAGCACTCAAACGTGGAGTGGACCAAGTAGGAAATGCCGTCAAGATTACTATCGGTCCTCGCGGAAGAAATGTTGTCTTGGATAAAGGTTATGGAGCTCCGGTGATTACTAACGATGGTGTCACTATCGCCAAAGATATCACTCTCAAAGATAAGTTCGAGAATATGGGCGCAGAGATTGTTAAAGAAGTTGCTTCTAAAACAAATGACATCGCTGGGGATGGCACCACGACCTCTGTCATCATCACCCAAGCGCTTGTTGAAATAGGGTTCAAAAAATCTCTTATAGGAACAAACTCCATGGGAATCCGTCGCGGTATTGAACAAGCAACTCATGATTCTATAGACATGCTCAAGAAAATGAGTAAGCCTATAAAAACAGACACGGAAGTTAGGCAAGTGGCCACTATCTCCGCAGAGTCCAAAGAAATAGGTGAGATCATTGCTCTGACTATAAAAAAGATTGGTAAAGATGGAGTGGTCACGGTCGAGGAATCACAAACATTTGGAGTGGATTCAGAAATAGTTGAAGGACTTGAATTTGATAAAGGCTATCTCTCTCCCTATATGATTACCAACACAGAGAGGATGGAAGCCGAGTATCGAGATCCAGCTATCCTTGTGACAGACAAAAAGATTTCTGTAATAAAAGATATTCTGCCACTTCTAGAGAAATTAGCTGCTACTGGTAAGAAAGACTTAGTTATCATCGCTGAAGACGTGGATGGGGAAGCTCTGACAACATTTATAGTCAACAAACTCCGTGGCAGTTTCAATGTTCTGGCTATCAAGGCTCCCGGTTATGGAGACAAAAAGAAAGAAATACTTACAGACATTGCTGTAACCGTGGGAGCCAAACTTGTTTCTGAAGAATTAGGCATCAAACTCGAGAATGCAGAACTTACCATGCTAGGTAGAGCCTCTAGAATTGTTTCTACCAAAGACAGTACGGTTATCGTCGGGGGTAAAGGTAAAAAGTCTGACATCGAAGCACGAGTAGAGAGCCTCCGCATGCAGAGAGAGAAAACTACTTCTAAATTTGATTTGGAAAAACTAGATGAACGTATTGGGAAACTCTCTGGAGGAGTGGCGGTGATAAAGGTTGGGGCAGCGACAGAAACAGAAATGAAATATCTCAAACTTAAAATTGAGGATGCGGTGAATGCGACCAAAGCTGCTATCAGCGAAGGAATTGTCGCCGGCGGTGGCAGTGCTTTGGCAAAAGTCTCAAAGAAAATTGAGACGAAATACAAGGAGTCCAAAGAAGCCAAGACGGCCCACGAGAATCCGGAAACTGCAGAATTTGCGTCGGGTTATATGGCAGTAGTAGAGGCTTTAAAAGAACCTCTCCGCCAAATTGCAAGAAATGCCGGCAAAGAAGATGGGGTCGTGGTGGCAGAAGTTCTCAAGGGTCAATCAAACTCCGGATACGACGCCCTTACTGACACCTTTGTAGCAGATATGTTCGAAGCGGGAATTATTGACCCTGTTAAGGTTACTCGGTGCGCATTGGAAAATGCGACCTCTGCCGTCGCCATCCTTCTTACGACAGAAGTGGCAATCGCTGATGAACCAGAACCAAAACAAGAAAAATCTGATAGGGGAGCTGGTACGGATTACTAGTAGTGTTATATAATAATTAACATGTCAATTATATTTATTGTTTTAGTAATACTTGCCCTAGTAGTTTTGTGGGTTGTCTTCGCTTACAACAGTTTTATCCGTCTTATCAACCGTGCTAAAGAAGCTTGGGCTGATATCGATGTCCAACTCAAACGCCGTTACGACCTTATTCCTAATCTTGTTAACACCGTTAAGGGTTACGCCACACATGAATCAAGCATCTTTGATAACGTTGGCAAAGCGCGAGCTGCCGCTATGGGAGCTACCAACATCGCTGACAAGGGTCAGGCAGAGAATATGCTCACCGGGGCTCTTAAATCTATCTTCGCTATTGCTGAAGCCTATCCAGATCTTAAGGCCAACCAAAACTTCTTAGAACTCCAACGAGAACTCTCCGATACTGAAAATAAGATTCAAGCATCAAGACGTTTCTACAATACCAATGTTCGTGACCTAAACACGGCTATCGAATCTTTCCCCAACAATGTTATCGCTTCGACGTTCAACTTCGATAAAATGGAATTCTTCCAACTTGAGGAGGAGGATGCTAAGGAGCCAGTGAAAGTAGAGTTCTAGTCTCCGTATTAGAGGCTAATCCCTAGCACCTAGAACCTGCATGTCTAATCTCTATACTCACCAAGATCAAAATATCTGGAAAACTTGGTTTTTGATGACATTTTTCTTCGTCTTCGTCATTTTCCTCGGGTGGTTTGTTTCCTACTATTTCCAGAATCCGGCACTGCTTTATGTCGCAGTCTTCTTCGCTATCTTTATGAACGTTTTTTCTTACTGGTATTCGGACAAGATAGTGCTAAAACTGCATAAGGCCAAAGTGGTGGTGCGGGCAGAACACTTTGACCTGTGGAACGCTGTAGAGAACCTATCCATTACAGCGGGTCTACCTATGCCCAAGCTCTACATCATTGAAGATCCTGCCCCAAACGCCTTTGCTACGGGCAGAAACAAGGACCATGCGGTAGTAGCAGTGACTACTGGACTCCTTGCCATTTTGGACAAAAATGAGCTAGAGGGGGTTATCGCCCACGAACTCTCTCATATTGGTAACAAAGACATGCTTCTCTCCACAGTGGTGGTGGTTCTTGTTGGATTTATCGCATTGCTCTCTGACTTCTTTCTTCGAGCACAGATGTTTGGAAATATGCGAAGCAGGGACAATGGGGGAAGAGCTGGGGCAATACTTCTCGTTATCGGTATCGCCTTTGCCATTCTTGCTCCTTTGGTAGCGACCCTTATCCGTCTGGCTATTTCTCGCAAACGAGAATTTCTTGCTGATGCTTCGGGGGCGCTACTGACTCGATATCCGGATGGCCTTGCAAGCGCGTTGAAAAAAATTAGTTCCGCACCCACACCAATGAGAACCGCTAACAATGCCACGGCGCACTTATTTATCTCCAATCCTTTCGGAGGCAAAAAGAAGTCTCTGCTCCATAAACTTTTTATGACTCATCCTCCAACGGAGGATAGAGTCCGCGCGCTTGTAGGGAAGTGATCTATACATATACACATATAATAGATAATATATTCCCATATGTTATAAATAAGCTCATTAAGAGGAGGGTTCGCATAGTGGTCTAGTGCACCACGTTGGAAACGTGGCGTGGGGCAACCCACCGAGAGTTCGAATCTCTCACCCTCCGCATCTAACAGCTAGCACGAGGAAACCTTATTTAGATCTAAGGTGTTTAGCGGTATAATTAGAGTATGAAGGAATTTTATAGTAAAAAAAGCACATACATATTTGGAGTAATTGTAATTATTATATTTTTTCTTTATTTTTACTTATATCCCAATAATCAAGCTAATACTTTGGTAAAAATTCTTGAAACCTTAGACTTAAATATAGTAACATCAGTAATTGTTGTCGGGTTTGGGTTGTTTTTATACCACCTGGAAAGTAAGAGGGGATTCAATGAACGATTGTTATTACAAAGATTAGAGCTAAGAAAAAGATCACTAGAGTGTTTTGAAGAAATTAACACTCTAATAATAAAAATTAGATTTTATAATACATCAGTTGGTTATGATATTAGTGATATTCGTATCAGTTTTGATAAAATAGCTAACTTT
>Ga0210005_1001005_pt1 | contig 19626 bp, 14 predicted proteins | sample CryGey02umfilter_3_FD_183961 | JGI IMG/M metagenome (GOLD analysis project Ga0210005, IMG submission 183961) | Groundwater microbial communities from aquifer in Utah, USA - Crystal Geyser 4/9/14 0.2 um filter (SPAdes) (version 3) | ecosystem: Environmental > Aquatic > Deep subsurface >... | reverse complement strand
CCTCTTTACTATGACCTTTTCCCTTCTTGTCCCGCCTTTGATCTCCGCTATCGCAACACTTGTTCTTATAAAGTGTGCTCAGTGGCTCTTCCCACGTATCGGACTGATGGACCGTCCGGCGGACTATGGCCTCTCCAGAAGGCCCATTCCTTATAGTGCCGGATTAATCTTCTTTTTCGTTACCGTTGTGGCAACCTTTCTCTGGGTCGACGTCACGCGGATTATCGCCGGTGTTCTTATCGCAGCGACGTTGGTTGTCTCTATAAGTTTTCTGGATGACCGTTTTCGTCTTCCGGCCTGGATTCGGCTGCTCACCCAGATTGTGGCGGCGGCTATCCTGATTTACGGTGGGGTTGAGATCCAGCAGCTTTCTAATCCCTTCGGCGATCCGCTACTTTTCGATCGCTTTAAGTTCTTCTTCCTTGGTCATGAGATCTGGGTGATCTCCGCCGCAGCTATCACTGTCTGGCTGGTACTGATGATGAACGTTATGAACTGGCTCGATGGGATCCCCGGCCTCTCTTCGGGCATCTCCACAATTGCCCAGCTCGCCATCTTTTTTCTCTCCTTTCAGCAGTTCCATATTGTCGACCAAGGGGCTGTGATAACTCTTGCAAGCGTCCTTGCTGCCTCAACCGCCGTCTTCCTCTTTTTTGATTTTTACCCGCCCAAACTGCTCATGGGAGATACGGGCAGTATGTTTCTGGGATTCATGCTCGGCGCTCTCTCTATTATCGCGGGAGGGAAGTTTGCCACGGCTCTTCTTATTATGGCCTTTCCCGTTCTGGATGCTCTCTGGGTAATTATCGCTCGTATAAGTCGCGGTCAGTCCCCGTTCAAGGGTGACTACACTCATCTTCACCACAAGCTCCTCTATGCCGGTTTTTCCGAGCGAGGAGCCCTAATCTTTAACTACTTCTTCGCCGCCGTTTTTGCGGGAATAGCTCTGCTGCTCCCCACCACGCTGAGTAAGTTTATCGCCTTTGCTCTCTTTTTTGCCATTCTGGTTGCCGTTGGTATCTGGGTTACTCTCCGTAACCGCGATGAGCCTTCTATGCGTCAGAATGACCGCCCGCCGGAGTGATGTTGTAGATCTTTATGGTTTTGTTCGCAACTCTGTCTGGGGCAGGCGCTGGGCGGGTGGGCATTTGCTCAGTATAATAAAACTCCATGGAGCCCATCGCAGAGATCAAAACCCGCCTCTCAATAGAGGACCTCGTCGGCCAGTATGTTCAGCTCAAGAAGGTCGGACGTAACTACAGGGGCCTCTGTCCCTTTCATAACGAGAAAACGCCCAGTTTTTATGTAAGTCCCGACAAGGAGCTCGCCTACTGTTTTGGCTGTCGTAAGGGAGGCGACCAGTTTGCCTTTATACAAGAGGTTGAGGGGCTCGACTTTCGTGAGGCGCTTCAGTTTTTGGCAGAGAAGGCGCACGTGGAACTCCCCCAGCGCACGCCGATCCAGAAGAAGCAGGCTTCGCGCCGTGAGCGGCTACTGGAACTTCACGACGATGCCACCTCATTTTTTGAGAAGCAGCTCTGGGAAACAAAAGACGGAGCTAAGGTTTTGGACTACCTCAAGAAGCGCGGCCTCACCGAAGAGATTATAAAAAAATTCCGCCTGGGGTTTGCCCCGGATGAGCGCAACCTCCTCTACAAATACCTTCTTAAGACGGAGTACACCAAGTCCGAGCTGCTCGAGGCCGGTGTTGTTATTGCCAAAGATACGACAGACCAGTCTGAGTGCTTTGATCGCTTCCGTCTGCGCCTCATCTTTCCGATCATGACCGCCAGCGGAAAGGTCTGCGCTTTTGGTGGGCGTGCCGTTAAGGAAGGGGAGCAGCCCAAGTACCTTAACTCGCCCGAGACGCCGGTCTACCACAAAAGTGAGCTCCTCTTTGGCTTTTTTCAGGCGCGCGATGCCATTAGACACGAACGAGCGGTTATCTGTGTTGAAGGGTATATGGATATGCTTGCCGCCTTTCAGGCTGGCACGAGGCAGGTTGTAGCAACGGGTGGAACCGCCCTCACCGAACAACATCTCACCCTCCTCAAGCGCTTTGTCGACACTTTGATCTTTGCTTTCGACCAAGATAATGCTGGCCGCGATGCGACACGTCGTGCCATTGAGCTGGCTATACCTCAAGACTTTACTCTCAAAGTCGCTCGCTGGGCCGAGGGGAAGGATCCTGCTGAGTTATGCCAGAAAGGTGGAGGAGAGGCTTTTAATAAGATAATCTCCGAAGCTTTGCCGGTTATGCCGTACCTCCTGGCTACCAGCGCCGAACGCCACATGCATGACGGGCAGATCGACAAAAAACAGGCCGTTGCCGAACTCATCCCCTTCATCCTCCTGAGTCCCAGTCCTATCGAACGTGATGAGTGGCTTAAAGAAGCCAGTTCGCGTCTGGGCATCTCCGTGAATGTTTTATATGAAGAAATTAAGCTTGGGCAGAGACAGCAGCGCTCACCCGCTCGTCGCACTCTTGCCGGCAGGGGAGAGGCTGGTTCGCACGAGCAAGGGAGGGAGCGTAAAATCACCGAGAAACAAGAGTATCTGCTCGGGCTTCTATTGACGTATCCTTCATCTTACGGTCTGGTTTACCATATGAAGCCCGAAGATTTATTCGATGATTTCGAGTTGCGAAATATTTACATACACCTTGTAAATCAGTATAATCAGATCTCGGAAGGCACCGACTTTTCTCTCTCACTGGAGGGGGTCGAGCCGTCCATGCAGAATCGAGTCCAGCTCGTATCTCTCTATGCCGAGAGCCTCCTCAAAGAGCTCACGGAAAAGGCGGCCGCAGCTGAGGTTCAGGAGGCGGCCCTCTCACTTCTGAGAATACGCTTCGACTCTAGGAAACAGCAACTACTCAGCGAGTTACGACAGGCTCAAGGAGATGAGCAGGAGCGCCTACTTATCAACTACCAAGCGCTTCTACAGGAAGAACAAAGTCTGACCTATGGCCAAAAAAGTTAAGAAATTTATCGCCCATCCAACAGACGAGCAGCTGGCCAAGTATCCTAAGGCCGTGCAGGATCTTATTAAGAAGGGACGCCAGCAGAAGTTTGTTACGCAGCAAGAGCTCCTGAAAGCTATGCCTAACATCGAAGAGGATGTAGTCCTTCTCGATGACATCTATACGCTCTTCATGGACCTCGGTATTGAGGTTATTGATGTTAAGGACGCGCTCATATGGAAAGACGATAAGGACCAGGCCGATGATGATGTTGTAGAGGAGCCCGCAAAGACGACAGAGCTCTCCGAAATCGCAAATGACTCGATCCGCATGTACCTGTGTGAGATCGGTAAGGTTAAGTTGCTCACCGCACGTGAGGAGATTGATCTTGCCAAGCGCATCCGAAAGGGTGACCAGACTGCCAAGCAGAAGCTGGCCGAGGCTAACCTCCGTCTGGTTGTCTCTATCGCAAAGAAGTACATCGGCCGTGGCCTCTCCTTCCTCGACCTTATTCAGGAGGGAAACATCGGTCTGTTTAGGGCCGTTGAGAAGTTCGATCCGGATCGCGGTTTTAAATTCTCAACCTACGCAACCTGGTGGATTCGTCAGGCGATCACCCGTGCTATCGCCGATCAAGCTCGTACCATCCGCATTCCGGTGCATATGGTCGAGACGATCAACAAGCTTACCCATGCCCAGCGTCGACTTGTTCAGGAACTTGGTCGTGAGCCTCTCGTTGAGGAGCTCGCAGCCGAGATGGATATGGAGGTGAAGAAGGTCCGTCATATTCTCAAAATCTCACAAGATATCGTCTCCCTTGAAGCCCCAGTGGGTACCGAGGAGGACTCCAAGCTCGGAGACTTCATTGAGGATGATGATGCTCTCTCACCCGCTGAGGCTACCAATCGCCAGCTCATTAAGGAATACATCCACGAGATGCTTCAGTACCTCTCTCCTCGAGAGAAGAAGATTATCGAGATGCGTTTCGGTCTTAAAGATGGAGTCGGTCACACGCTCGAGGAGGTGGGGCAGGAGTTCCGTGTTACTCGTGAACGTATCCGTCAGATCGAGGCAAAGGTACTTCAAAAGTTGAAAGAACATCCAAAGAGTGTCAAAATACGCCCGCTCACACTCTAACTAACTTATAACGCCGCACTAATGCACGACTCTTCAATCAAAGACGACAAGGTTACACTTATTACAAAAGAGGGTCTCGAAAAACTTAAAGAGGAGCTCGTCTTTTTGAAAGATGTTAAGCGTAAAGAAGTTGCTGAGCGTCTTAAAGAGGCCATAAGCTATGGTGATCTTTCTGAAAATGCCGAGTATGAGGAGTCCAAGAACGAGCAGGCCTTTGTAGAGGGTCGTATCCTCGAGCTTGAGGAGAAGATCAAGTACGCCAAGATTATCACAGGCGCTGCCAAAGGAAGTGTTCAGGTCCAGCTTGGAGCCACAGTCGTTATCCGCAATCTGACTAAGAGGGGGCCCGACGAGGAGTACATCATCGTTGGTTCTACCGAGGCTGATCCGATCAACCACAAAATCTCAAACGTCTCGCCTGTTGGTAAGGCTCTCTTAGATAAGCAGCAGGGAGCTACCGTCGAGGTCATCGCCCCTTCTGGAACCATCAAGTACGAGATCATTAAGGTAAAATAAGTCATGAGAGAGTCTCTGATTTCCCCTTTACTGCGCATCGGCAGTACCATTATTTTTAGTGTTACGCTCATCGTCTCTCTGCTTTTTGTCTATGGCTACCAGTACGACACGGATGAGCAGCAGCTCATAAAGAAGAGCGTAGTTTATTTTGATGATATGACTACGACTGCCGGGCGTCCTGATGTTGCCATAGATGGCCTCGAGGTCGAGCCGTTTCTTAATAAGAATGAGTTCCGCCTCTCTCCCGGGGAGCACAGTTTTGAGGTCCACAAAAGTGGTTTTGTCTCTTGGAAGAAGCGGGTAAGCCTTGATGAAAATATGATAATACACTTCAAGGCACTGCGTCTGCTTCCGGCTGACTTCTTTCCCGAACGTACCGTATTTGGCCCTGACTGGCGCCTGCTTAACCTTAATGCTCATGGACTCTACCTCTATAATGAGAATCTTCATGCGGTTCGACTGGTGGAGGCTGAGGTGGCGGGACACTTAAAGTTGTATGATGTTCTTTTTACCGCTGAGCCTGAAGAGTACGCTCTAACTGAGGAGCTGGGCCTTATTGTCCGAACTAAGCAGGGGGCTGTTGAGTATTTTGATCCGAAAGAAGCAGAGGTGCGTATTATTGCTGACTCCACAGGGGGACTTTTCCAGACGAAGAGTGAGCTTCTGGTCCTGAGCTCGGAGGGGAAGCTCTTACATCTCATTGAGGATGAGCCCGCATTCGCGATCTATAACGATCTGGCGGATAGGTCTTTTGAGAAGGTGCTCATGGTTGAGGAGTCTACTGATGGTCGCTACCTCGTCATCCATGGACTGCCCCTGGCCGAGAAGTCTAGCCCGTCCGTACTACAGGAACCCCAACTCCTGATTCTCGATCGCAACAAACAGACAACTCGCGAACTCTCCGGTGCCGTACGTTTCTTTTTAGATGATAAGCTTCTCCATCTCATTGCTGCAGATGGCTCTCTCTCAACAGTTTCTCTGGATCCTGAAAGACTTACGGGTGAGCCACTCCCGGCTTTACGTCTTCCTGCCAAGGTGAGCTGGGTCAGTCGCGTTGGAGGAACTCTCCACCTCTTAATGCGAACTATTGAGGGTGATCTTCTTTACTGTGATGAGGGGGCTGAAAACTGTCACGTACTCGCCTCAGAGCTTACGGGTGAGCGGCTGGTTGCCTCAAGTGATTTCGAGCAGTTTATTGGGGTTGCCGGACAAAGTCTTGTACTTGTTGATCTTTCGGCTGGGGCCTCTCCTCGTTTTTTTGATCGATTTGTCTCGGCTTTTTAAGATGGATTCTCCTGAGGAAGTTATCAATAACTTCTCTAAAATCCCCCTCTGAGTCAGTCATGTTTTTATTCTTGTATCTGCGATAAAGGAGGAGGCAGCCGCCCACGAAGGCGGTGGCCGCCAGTATCTGAGAAAGTCGTACTTCGCCGATCGTGAGGAGATCGTCACCACGTACAAACTCCTCCAGAAAACGCAGGAGGCCGTAGCCTGTCAGTGTCAGCTCGCTTATGAGGCCTAGCATACTCTTGCCTCGCAGCTTTTTGAGTAGCCAGAAACCTAAAAGGGCCAGTGCACCGGAATAGACGAGGCCATAGAGCTGGGTCGGGTGAATTTCGGAAATGTATTTTACGTTTGCGCTTCTAAAGGCGACGCCCCATGGAAGTTCTGTTGGCACGCCGTAGTTGGCGCCGTCAAGAAAAGCCCCAAATGAGGTTATGCTTATTGCGAGCATTAGTGGAGGAGCAAGATGATCTGCAAGGCTGAGCAGTTGTTCTCGTGCCCCACGTGCTTTCCAGACGAGGACGGCGGCAAATCCCACCAGACCTCCCCAGAATGAGAGTCCCTTATCCCAAATTTCAAAAAGTTTTAGGGAGCTGTCCACGGAGAACTCGTAAAAATAGTTCTGCCAGTTCAAGGCTATGAAGAAGAGGCGAGCCGTAATGAGGGATACCAAAAACAGTGAGAGTGCATTGTCGGTTATCAAATCAATTCTTAGTCGATTTTTCTTGCTGAAGTGTGTGAAAAGAAAAACGCCGGCAACAAAGCTCAAGGTCACGAAGAACCAGAGTGAGTAGACTGTCAGGAATCCTATCTCAAAAAGAATTGGTTTCATCTGTTGACTATCCTACATGAAATCAGGCTCTTAAGAAATCTTCAAAAGAGATTTATAGCCACGAGAATGAGCCCGAAACCACCAAGGCTATAAAGAGCGAACCTCTGCCCCTGTCGCTCGGGCGGGAGGAAGAGTCTGCTCCCGGCTCGCAGGGCGTAGAAAATAAAGAGAAAGAGCGTTAGGCCCTTCACCAGCGTTGACTCGTAAAAAAAGAAGTTTTGAGGGAGTTCCAGGGTAGTTTGTGCTTTTAGCGTAAAGGGATATGCGATTATGTATGCAGTCAGATAAAGTGCAAGAAGCCAGCCCATTATGCCACTCTCGAGAGATTCCGCACCTGTGAGTGCGTGTGCTTCTTTGTTCTGTCTCAGCTCACTTTTTATCGAGGTGAGTTCATTTTTGAGTCGACGTTTTTCTTGCCTGAGGGTCTTAATGCTCTCCCATGCTTCCAGCTTGAGCGCCTTTGAGCCTCCGGTTAAGAGAATCTTGTAGTAAGAGCGAAGATGTCCATTTATTGCCGTAATCTTTGTCTTTAGTGCAATAACCTCCGGTGTGGGGTTCGGAAATGCCTGCCGTATGAAGCGTGAGAGGGGAGCAAGGAGGAAGCTGTGTTGCCATTTCTCAAGGATATCTTGAACATTAATATCTTTTTGCAGGCCCGTCTGATTGAGCTGGTCCAGTAGGTTCCGAGTTTCCAGCTTGAGTTGGGCACTTTCTTTGAGTTTTGTCTGTTCGTTAATGAAAAGCTCCTGTTCCTGTATATGTTTGAGCATGCGGCCACAGGTGCGCCGTACATGGTCGAGGTTTGCAGAGCTCTTGATCCTACTGATCTGGTTGAGATAGCTCTGTATCGTGTCGCGCTCTTCGGGCTTGAGCTCACTCGGATACTTTTGTAGGAAGGTAGCAATCCGACTCAGCGTTGTATCTATCAGCTGATCGAGTTCCGCGCGTTCTTTAATCTCGGCTTCAGACTGCTGTTGAGCTGCCGCGGCCTCCTCTACTACGGGTTTCGTCGTTTTGGCCTTTTCGGCCTCATAGAGAGCCTGCAGAGTTTTGATGCCCTCAGCTCGAGCCTGCTCCTTTTCTTCCGGGGTTGCTTTTGTGGATGCCAGGTAGACAAGGTTGAGCTGGTACTCTTCAAAAAGGCGTTTGTAAGCCTTATTGATCTCATCCGCACCAATGGTTCCCACGACTTTTTTCCCGTTTTTATCGAAGGCCTCAAACTCGAAAATCTCTTTTCCCGTTGTGACGTGGGCCTCGCCTTCCTGTTGAGCCTCGATTCCTTCAAGCGTTATAACCGAAATGCCCAGCTCGTTGAGCTTTTCTCTTGCTGCCATCTCATCAGGTGCCTCGATAACACCTGAGAGCTCAGCACGTTCCGTATTGAGTGCACGGTAGTGAAAGGAGGGCATTGTGGGCGCTTTTACTTATGAGTCGTGGCTGCCTTGATGAAGTTGAGGAAGAGCGGGTGCGGCCTATTGGGCCGAGAGAGGAACTCTGGGTGGAACTGTGTTCCGATCATGAAAGGATGACCTTTGAGCTCTGCTATCTCAACCAGATCCGTCTTCTTGTTTATTCCCGCTGCTATCCAGCCTTTCGCCTCGAGTCGCTCGCGGAAGGCGTTGTTGAACTCATAGCGGTGGCGATGACGTTCGGAAACTTTTGCGCTCTTGTAGTAACGGCGCGTTTCGCTACCTTCTTTGAGACTACAGTCGTAGGCACCAAGTCGGAGTGTTCCGCCTTTGTCTTTTCTCCACGACTGATCGGGGAGGAAGTTAATGACATACTTTTCCCGATCGAGGTTTTTCTTGGGATCAAACTCCTCTGAGGTGAGCGTTTCGTCCTTGCAGGCGAAGCGGGCAAACTCGATCGTCATAACTTGCATGCCAAGGCAAAGTCCAAAGTAGGGAACATTATTTTCACGTGCATAACGAGCTGCCATTATCTTGCCTTCCGTACCGCGAATCCCAAATCCCCCGGGCACGATAATCCCGTCGGCCTGTTTGAGCTGTTTCCACGTCTCAGTATCTTTTTCTTCGAGCTTTTCCGAGTTGAGCCAGATGAGTTTGAGCGCGCGCTCATTATGGAAGCTCGCGATCTTGAGTGACTCGATAACCGAGAGGTAGGCGTCATCTAGGCCGGTGTACTTTCCAACGAGCGCGATCTTAACTTCTTTGGTGCTCTTCTTGATCTTCGTATTGAGCTGCTTCCAAGCGCTGAGCTTTGGAGCCCCACTCCTGAGCTTGAGCTTCTTGCAGATAATCTCGCTCATGTGGTACTTCTCCAGCAGGAGTGGTACCTCGTAGATCGACTTTGCTGTGACCGAGGGGATGACGGCTTCTTCTTGTACGTCGCAGAAGAGCGCGATCTTTCTGAGGAGGTCTTTTGTAACCGGATAGTCGGCGCGTGGAATGATGATGTCCGGCTGAATTCCGATTGAGCGCAGCTCACGAACCGAGGCCTGAGTCGGCTTGGTCTTGAGCTCACCCGAGCCCATCAAGTAGGGAAGGAGGGTCAGATGTACGAAGAGGGTGTTCTCGGCACCGAGCTCCCAGCGGAGCTGACGGATAGCCTCAAGGTAGGGGAGTCCCTCGATATCGCCCACGGTTCCGCCGATCTCCACAATGACGATGTCGGCTTTTGAGTGCTCGCCGAGGCCCAGTACTTTCTGCTTAATGGCGTTTGTGATGTGGGGGATTATCTGGATTGTGCCGCCGAGGAAGTCTCCGCGTCGCTCCTTGGCGATGATCTCGCTGTAGATCTTTCCGGTGGTAACACTCGAGAGTGCAGTGAGCGGAACATCCATAAAGCGCTCGTAGTGACCAAGGTCCAGGTCGGTCTCGGAGCCGTCATCAGTAACAAAGACCTCTCCGTGCTGAAAAGGGTTCATAGTGCCCGGATCGACGTTCAGGTAGGGGTCGAGTTTCTGGGGCATAACGGAAAAACCGCTCGCATTCATCAGCGCTCCAATGGAGGCGACGGCGATACCTTTACCCAGCGAAGAACAGACTCCGCCAGTCACGAAGATGTACTTTGTCTTATGTTGAGTTGGCATAATTAGTAACTACAGGAAGTTAGGAGTGCGGTCAAGATAGTCCCACCTTTGTGCGTACCTCATCAAGTTTCGCCTGGGCAATCAGTCGTGCTTTCTCTCCACCTTTTTTAAGAACCTCGCGAACGTAGTCAGGCTGCTTCTCAAGCTCAAGGCGTCGCGCCCTCGCCTCTGCAAAGAAGTCGAGGAGCTCTTCGAAGAGCTGCGTCTTGATTGTACCGTAGCCTAAGCCGCCCTCGCGAAGGCCACTCTCCATCTCGGCGGTTTTTTCTTTGGAGGCAAACTGCCTGTAAAGCTGGAAAGGGATGCACTCTGCTGGATCTTTCGACTCTCTAATATCTGCCGAGTCGGTCTTTACCGAGAAGACCTGCTTTTTGAGCTCGTCGGCCGGTGCAAAGATCTCGATCGTGTTGTTGTAGCTCTTGCTCATCTTCTGCCCATCGGTTCCCGGAACGACTGCCACGTCTTCGCGAATATCCACCGCGGGAATAGAAAAGGTCTCACCATAGAGGTGGTTGAAGGTGCCCGCGATATCTGCCGCGATCTCCACATGCTGTTTCTGATCCTGTCCGACGGGGACGGAGTCGGGGCTGTAAATCAGAATGTCCACGGCCATCAGAATCGGATAGATGAAGAGGCCGACGCTGGGATTTTTCTTCCCTTTCTGGAGGGCGTCTTTCCAGGCGTGGGCGCGCTCGATCAGTCCAATGTTGGTAATCGTGCTGAGTATCCACGTGAGCTCGGTTACCTCGGGGACGTCACTTTGCAAAAAGAAGGTGGCCTTGTTTGGATCGAGGCCGAGGGCGAGGTAGTCGAGGGCGAGCTCGTAGCTCATTTTTCGCAACTTTTCTCCATCCCGAACCGTTGTAAGGGCGTGGTAGTTGGCGATAAAGTAGAAGCAGTCGGCCTCATCTTGAAGCGCGATATGTTGGTGCATGGCTCCAAGGTAGTTCCCCAGATGGGGCTTTCCCGAGGGCTGCATACCCGATAAAACTCGTTTCTTCATAACCTCGTCATCTTCTCGGTTTTCAGGGTAAAAGTCAAAATAACTTGACTATATCACCTAATTATGTATTAATATATACCTATGCACCCTACACGTACACCTGTGCCATCACCGGTTCTAGAGCGAGATGTAGTAGCTCGTGAGGCCCTCCACGCTGAAGTGGGAGCCGGCTCTGCAGCCGTCGAGTTCTTCCGTAGTCGAGTGGGGCAGGCGGTCGCAGCTGCAACTTTACTCGCCGTTGCGGCTATGGTGAAGTCTCTTCCCGATCCCGCAGCTCCGATGGGGCCGGTAAGCTCACCTACTGTTTCAGCTACTGACTCAGCACTGCCCAATGAGCCGGGCGTTCACTCTGTCTATGATGCTCCCACAGTAGACCCCGACGGTGTTTCAGCTAAGCCTGTGCGTTCGCCCAGTGCCTCGCCTCGAATGGGAGGCTCGGACCTCTTCCGCTCACGTCCCGCCGTCACTCCCGAGGGCACCGATCATCAGCCTACGATGGATGACCGTCCCTTCCCAAATAACAGCGAAGAGCATGGGCCTCATGATCGTCTTGAGCGCGCCGTCCCTCTCTATGAGGAGCCTGCTGATAAGCCTGATGCCGCTCTCGGTCAGCCGGTCTAAGACCATTACTGTACTCTTTTAACTGTACTGCCCGTAGGGAGGCAGCTCGAGCTCCTTGCGTACGCGGAGCTCTTCTTTGTAGTAGCGGGTCAGCTCACCGGACTTCAGTGACTGGTATATGACGTTGTCCGGAAGATAACTCTGGATTATGAGCTCGCCACCTTGAGTTAGGTGCTGAAGGTGCCTGAGCTGCTGGAGAGCCTGTTCACCCGCGCGAAAGTGCGGAATGTTGAGCATCATATCGGCAAGGAGTGCGATACTCAGCTTGAGCCGAGGCAGGTAGAAGGGCTTATTGATAAATGCGGTGGAGACGAGTATGTCGGCTTCCGCAAGAGCTTGTGGGGTCAGCTCGGCTTTTTCTTCGGGGTTTTTGAGGCTCTCTGTGTCAAGGCGCAGGGTCTTAGCTTGTGCAAAAATTTTGTTCATCTCGTCTTCCAACTTTTGGGTGCCAAAACCAAGCGGAATCAGGCGTGTATCGCCACACTGTGGGCAGGTTGAGCGTGAGATCTCGGCATAACCGCAGTGGTGGCACTTGAGTGAGTGGTCGCGGTGCAGGGTGAGGGGAGTGAGGCAGGTGGGGCAGCGAACGACGCTGCTGCACTCTTTGCAGAAGAGGGCGCTCGCCTGGCCTCGGCGGTTTGCGAAGACCAGGACCTGCTCTTTAAGGGCGAGTGAGCGGGCGATGGCGTTGAGGCTCTCCTGGGCGAAGATGCGAATGCCGTTCGGCGCCGGGAGCTCGTTGTGCATGTCGATCAGCTGAACCTCCCCGGCGCGCATGGGCTCGTTCCAGCTGCTTGCCGGCCAGCTCTCTTGCCGTGCCTTGTACCAAGTCTCAACCGATGGGGCGTTTGTAATGAAGATGACGGGTGCATCGTGAAGCTCTCCCAGTTTGAGGGCGACATCCGGAGCGTAGTAGCGCGGTGCGCGCAGCTCTTGGTAGCTCTCACTCTGCTCCTGGTCCACGATAATGGCGCCTATTTTTTTATAGGGCAGGAAGAGGGCGGCGCGCGTTCCGATGATCGTCTCTCCACCATGCCGTACAAGCCCCCAGAGGGCACCACGCTCGCGTTCGCCGACCCCACTGTGAAAGATTAGCCCCGGAGCCTGTGCGAGCTCTGCATGGGCCTGTTCCGGTACGAGGACGAGGAGGCTCTCATCTTTTTTGAGCTGGCTTCGTAGTGCCGCATACAGCGCTGCTCGGTCGAGGGGCGTTTTTTCAAGGAGGAGGTGCGGTTTGTTGCGAGCGGCTGTTTTTTTCTCCAGCAGGAGCTGAGCTCGTTTCTTGTAGGGCTCGGCGAGGGTGTTGGCCTCTTTTTGACGTGTCGGCTGTTTTTTCTTAATAACCTCTTCGAGCCGCTCTTTCCACTTTGTGAACTCCCAGATCTTCTCGCTCAGGCAGAGCTCGAGCGCCTGAGCTGTTGAGCAGCTGTACTTTTTCTCGAGCCAGGCGATCAGAGCGAGCTGCCGCTTATCAAGCACTACCGGCTCTACTCGCTCGATACCACGAACCTCGTAGCGCGGTGAGCGTCTGTGTATCTCGAAGACGACCCCGGGAAGGAGCTCTGCCTTAAAGGGAACATGCACAATCTGCCCAACCACCACCGGATCTTTAGGATCGATCTCGTAGGTGAAGCGGCTGAGGGATTTTGGAACGCGACGGTGGAGGACTACTTCCGCGTAGATTTTCGCTTTTTGAGGCATGTAGCGGCGAGGTAATCAAACAGGTCTTCCCCGTTTGTAAGGGCATTATACCCCGGGAGCTTGATTCTCTTAGCAACAAACTCCGCTCCGACACTATTATCGGTAACCGGACCGGAAATTGCCGTGAGGGGCGCGCCGATCTTGCTGCAGATCTCATTGAGCTTAATCGCCCCCACCGGATCGTGGGCACAGCCGATGTGGGCCTTGATGCGCTTCTGGATCTCGGGATCTTTGAGTACCTGTCTGACTCCGTACTCTCCCATCAGTCCATCACCAAACTCGATGACGATGTAGTCGGGCTTTTTTCGGGCGAGGTGGTTCAGTGCACCCTTGGCGATCGCCACCGCATCAGTTTTGAGGTTGATGGTCGAGGTGTAGCCCGCATCGATAAATGAGACGATCTCTGAGGCACCATAGTCTTCCATGCTCTCCGTGTCTTTGAGTGAGGCGACGCCGGCCAGCTTTGCCGCACTAATCTTATGGCCGTGTCGTACGGCATGTTTGATTATCTCGCAGGCGACAGAGGTCTTCCCGACATTCATGCAGGTTCCGCTGATTACAATGAGAGGTATCTTGCTCGTGAGTTTCTTAGCGGGACTGAAGAGGGCTGCATCCTTAATGCTCATCGCCTTTCCATCTTTATCGACGATCGCCCCAAGGACTCGGAGCCGCATGGGCTTGCCCACCTCCATAACATTTGCGCTGGTGCAGATTCCCGCAACGCCACCCAGGTTAAGCAGATGGATGATGTCTTTTGGTGCGAGCTGCTCGGGAACCTCGCCCACGTATCCTTTGAGCGCTCGACGATTGCCCAGTGCCACGGCCAGAATATCGCCCTTGTGCATCGTCGTCATGCGCCCGCTGGGAAGCTCAAGCAAGTTATAGACCTTTTTGTTGTCGAGGGCCTCAACGGCAATAATCACCCCCTCAACGGAGGGAATGATGCTCGAAATAGCCACTCTGTGGCCCAGCTTCACGTTCTTTGTCACTGAACCGATTTTATCGAGGATGATGTGATTCATGAGAGCTGGCACATTATACGTAGGGCCTTGTTCAGAGTCGAATCAAAATTCTGTAGGACTCTAGCTTCTTAGGAAGCTGCCCCACTTTTTCAAGCGCTCACTCATCTGAGCAATAACGCCGATCGGCTTAGTTTCGCTCTTATCAACGGTGCGAACGGTCTGTGTCTCGGCCGCTCTGACCGCCTCCGGTTGCGTGGTGCTGCCACCTCCTAGACCCAGTGTCGTTGCGATAACGAGTGCTGCGGCTCGTGCGATGCGCTTTGTTACGCCCCCGATACCGGGCATACGCTTAGTCTTCTTGTCGGCTGGTACTTTTAGCCGTGCTGTGGTGTAACCCCGCATGTAGTCAGGTAGTCTGGGTGAGGGGGTGAGCGGTGATAGTCGTTCGCCGGTCTTTGGTGTGGGCTGCCTGCCCTGTTGCTGGGGAATGCGAGCTGAGACCGGACCACTTCGTCTGTTGTTCCACAGGTCCGGGCGCACGTAACGACCTGCACGCTCAGCCTCTGTTGGCAGGCGTGAGGTGTCAATCGAATTTGGGTGGAAGTTTGAGGTATCGATTAATGACGTTAAGAGACTTCCGGTATCTGCTACTTCCGGGATTGTAACGACTCGTGTAGTGCGAGGTGCCGGGCGAGTCGGTGCTGGTGGAAAGTTCGTCGGAGGTTTAAGGGCAACGATGCGGCTTCCTGAGATAGGCTCCGGGTTCGCGGGAACTGGCCGGGTGCCTGACCGTTCTTTGCGGAGAGCAGCCATCGTCAGATCCGGAACCGCCGCTTCAGGAGGAATCGGCCTTACCTGTTGGGACATTTGTGGCTCGTCTAGATCGTCCATCTTGGCTGAGAAGCCCTCTGGCGGATCAGTAATAACTGAGAGTCGTGGGAGAGCTTCTCCTCCTTCCCATGCTCCAAATTTGGCTTCATGTAAGGCATCGCCATCATCTCCATCCTCATCTTGAGCAAAAATTGTATTCAATTCCGTCGATTCGGCTCCTCTGGATGGGGACATCTCTATGCGAAGAGTCGTTCCCGTTTCCGGCGGTCTGCTGAGTGCTGCGAAGATAGCACGCTGGTCCGGAGTGAGCGCACGAGTAACGGCATGGGCGAGCCCCTCGGCCAGCGACGGATCGCTGAGAACTGCCTGATCGGCCGCGAGTTTTTCAAGCAGCGCTAGCATCTGTTCTCGACTCCCTGCTCGTTGAACCGTAGCCGCTTTTAATCTTTCGACGCCGGTTTGCAGCGCGGCACTGACTGCCGGTGGAGTCTCATCATGCCCTATATTTGGAGTTTCCGGCGGGGTGAGGCGTGGTGCCGCTGCCTCGTGAGTCAGGTAGTCTTTAAAGTGGATGGGCCTTGGTGGCCGTGGGAGGTTGACGCGAGGCTTGCGATCTCGCGGAGCTCGTCTGGCAGGCTCATCCGGCTCTAGTGCAAATTCTTGCGTGAAGAGTACACTTGAGAGCGGGGTATCTGAGCCGAGAAGTCGTGAGACTTGAAGCCGCCTGAGTTCCATCGCTGTTGGTGGCTTCTGTTCTTCAGGACGAGCAAAGAGGGCGTTTCCATCTGAGCCATAAGTTACAAAGAAGTTCCCATCTTCTATCAGCTCATGTTTTGCACGCTCCCAGTTCGCGCTCCGGTCATCAAGGGCAAAAAGCTCTTCTACCGCATCAGTAAATTTGGGCCGCCATACCGGGGAGATGCGCTTTGAAACAGCGTCTACCAGTTCGGTGTCTTGAGGATCTTTTTCTTTCTTTAGGTAGAGGTTGAAGATCCCGCGTGCTAGCGAAAAGAGCTGCTCGCCCGGTGTTTCCTCACGTCGTGCATCCGCAATCAAAAGTTCCATCTCTACAGGGAGAATCTCTTTCTTCACATGTATGCCTATTTCTTGCATATCATGGAGCGCGCCATGTTCAAATGCTCGTCCGTAGCTTCCGGCACCCGCGGGGAGATCGCTCTGGTTCGGCGATGATTGGGAGGTGGCGTCATCTCTATCAGTCCACCCAGCCCATGAGTCAGTGTACGCAAATTGTTTCATAATAGCCCCATGGTAATATAATTCCGCGATAAGTCAAGCCGCGAGACCGGTTCTCCGCACTAACCTATTAGACTCTGATACACAAAAACGACAAAGTATGTTACAAATTCTGTGCACTGAGTTATTGGCACTCGTAGTTCAACGGATAGAACGACGGTCTTCGGAACCGTAGATGGGGGTTCGATTCCCTCCGGGTGCACCACTCGGTTTTTTTATGTTTCCAGATACTTTGCCGCCGTATCTTCTAAGGGATAGGTTGAGGGTAGGTGTCTGCCGTACTCACCATCGACTCTCATCTGCTCTTTGATCTCGGTTACTTTTTTGAAGTACTCTTCTCTCGAGTAGGGCTTGTTCAGAATGTAGTACTCCTTGTTCTGGAGGCCGATACAGCCAAAACAGTGCTTACAGCTGAAGAGGAGCTCGGAGTACTCACAGTCGCTCGAGCTCCGAATGTAGGTGCAGAAGTTACAGTTGTAGCTCCCCAGTCCCAGGGAGAAGCTCTCGTAACAGAGCTCACTGCCATCCGAGTACATCAGATCCATCGAGTCTTTGGTCTTCCAGCAGCCCTCAAGGTGCATGCAGTCCTCACAGCGATGGGCGTCAAAGCAGTTGTAGCAGTTTTTTGAGTCGATAATCTGATCGCCAAAGCAGTTTTCGGAGTTCATTATGATCGCACTGCGTCGCGGAACCTCCTTCTTGAGCTCTTCAAAGCGGGCACGCTGGATGGCGAGCTGCGCCGGATCTTTTATATCGAGCTCGGAGAGGCGCTTTTGGTACTCTTCTTTGCTCAGCTGTTCGTTGAAGAAGCAGTATCTTTTCTGTCTGAGTCCCACGCTGCCAAAACAGCTCGTGCAGCCGATACAGTCGTAACAGAGGGTGCAGTCCGTGCAGTTTTTGGAGTCCTGACAGTAGTTGCAGTTATAGCATTTTTCCACATCAACACACTCGTAGCAGAGCTCACAGCCATCGCTGTAACTTGAGTCGGCGCAATCTTGGCACGAGATCATCGGACCTCCATACAGGCAGTCTTCACAGAAGTTTGCTGCAAAGAGGAGGTAGCAGTTTTTGTTCTTGTCGGCATGGGTGCAGTAGTCGGAGTTTTCGCAGGCTACGACGATATTGTGAAGCCGTGGAACGGTCTTACGAAGTTCGGCGAGTTCTGCTAGAAAGGACATAGAGTTATTTTACCAGATTGGCTGCTGCGAGCTCCACGAAAAAGGGGCGGCACTGAGGCCACCCCTTTAAAGCTTTTCTTAATTTTCTACTTCGTTTCTTCGTGTCAGTCGGGCTTCTTACTGTTTGCTGCTGCTCTCCTGCCAGCGGGCGAGGACCGTAGTGGCGAGGAAGATTGACGAGTAGGTTCCCGCGAAAATTCCGACGACCAGGACCAGGATGAAGTTGAAGATTGAGGGGCTACCCAGAATCAAAAGGGCGAGGAGGGTAACCAAGGTTGTCATCGAGGTGTTGATCGAACGAGCCATTGTCTGAGTGAGACTCTTATTGGCGACCTCGGTGAAGCTCTCATCTCGGGTCTGGAATTTGAGGTTCTCACGGATACGGTCGAAGACCACGATCGTATCGTGAACAGAGAAACCAAGAACCGTAAGAAGTGCGGTAATAAAGAGTGCGTCTACCTCAAGGTTGAAGAGGGCGAAAATTCCAACAGGAATGAGAACATCGTGGATCAGGGCGATAATTGCACAGGTGCCAAACTTCCAGGGGCTTACCTTCTTTGGAACCTTGCGGAAGGCGAATGCGATGTAGAGGATTATCATGATGATCGCGACGAGGACGGCGATTACAGCTTTGCGCTTGAGCGTCTCTCCAACAACCGGTCCAATCGTAGTGAAGCGGTTTTCGGTTGCTGTTCCAAACTTCTCGTTGAAGGTCGCGAGGATGAGGTCATGAGCCTCGTTGGTTATGTGCGGCATGTTGATGAGGAACTGGCGCTCACCGGCAGTCACCACGCGCGAGTTTGCAAGTTCTACCGGCTTCGTACCGCTGCTTAGAGTCGTCATATCTCCTTCAGTGGGTGCCGTTGAGGCTGATGGAGTTGCATCGGCGTTTACTTGAGGTTCGAGAGCGGCTAACTCGGCTTGTATCTGCTCGACGCTTACCTCGTTCTCGAATGTCACATCCATGAGCGTTCCGCCGGTAAAGTCGATGCTGAACTTGAGACCGATTGTGAGTGCTGCGATGACACTTATGGCCACAAGAACTCCCGAAATGCTGAACCAGAGTTGAGAGTTCTCAACAATCTTGTAGGGCTTGCGCTCGGCCTTTTGTGGAACTCCCCAGAGGGCAAGATTTGCTCCGAATTTCGTTTTCATAAAGGCCTGGAGTAGGGTCTTTGTGATTGTGATCGCACTGAACATGGAGACGAGAATACCGGCAGCCAAGTTGAAGGCGAAGCCCTGAATGATCGAGGTTCCAAAGTAGAAGAGGATCGCACAGGTGAGGAGCGAGGAGAAGTTTGAGTCACGGATCGAGCTCCATGCGCGGTCGAAACCAACGTCGATGGCGCTTGAGAGTGGGCGTCCTCCACGGAGCTCCTCTTTAATACGCTCGAAGATAAGGATGTTGGCATCAACAGCCATACCAATCGAGAGGATTACACCGGCCACACCCGCGAGGGTGAGAACAACCGGATTCTGAATGAGGAATGTTAGGAAGAAGAGGATGAAGCAGGCGAGAATAAAGGTCAGGAACTTCTCCCAGCCTCCATCTCTCGACTGAAGAATCTTGTAAACAATCACCACGAATATCCCGAGTGAGACGATGAGTGCGAACCAGAGAGGGAGCGAGGCCTTAATAAGGAAGATGAGTAATGCTGTGTAGATCGAGAGAGCTACAACGGCGATAACACCCGGCAGACGGTAGTAGATGACCATAAAGATCGCGAGCAGAATGAGTCCGAGGATACCTGCACGTACGCTTGTTGAGAGAGCTTCTTCTCCGAGTGTCGCACCAATTGTGTACTGGCTCGTTAGGAGAATGGGGGCGGGAATCGCTCCGGTATTGAGGTCTCGTGCTAGATCTTGCGCAACCTGTACACTGGGCATACCATTTATAATTGCATTTCCACCAGCTATCTTGCCCTGTACGGTTGGGGCGGAAATCAGATTGCCGCCAACGAATATCGCTATAGGCTTCTGGACATTGCGTCCCGTAATCTCTTCAAAAAGCTCAGCTCCTTCCTCATCGAAGGTTATGTTAACAACGGGCTGGAGTAGGTTGTCGAAGACGACTTCCGCCTTTTTGAAGTGCTCACCGGTGAGCTCCGTTGACTGCCAAGGATCAGGGGCCTCCGAGTAGAAGAGCTGGCTGTATTTTACTTGGTTGAAGTCGACGGCTTCGATTATATGGAAGCCAAAGGGTGTCTCTACAATCGGTGAGATGCGATTTTCTTCTGTGAGCTTGAGTGCCGCCTGAGTGAAGGCATCGTCATACGCTCCTCCTTGTTTAACC
>Ga0210005_1001001_pt1 | contig 19681 bp, 19 predicted proteins | sample CryGey02umfilter_3_FD_183961 | JGI IMG/M metagenome (GOLD analysis project Ga0210005, IMG submission 183961) | Groundwater microbial communities from aquifer in Utah, USA - Crystal Geyser 4/9/14 0.2 um filter (SPAdes) (version 3) | ecosystem: Environmental > Aquatic > Deep subsurface >... | reverse complement strand
TTCTTGAAATTGAAAAAATACAAAAACCATTATACCTACAAACAGAATAAAAAACTGCATAGGAATTTTCAGCAAGGCATTGAACATTAATCCCATTCGGCTTTCATACACCGATTTTCCGCTTAAGTAGCGTTGTACTTGCGATTGGTCGGTGCCAAAATAGGAGAGAGCAAGGAAAGTTCCTCCGGTAATTCCTGTCCAAAAAGTATAGCGTTTATCAATGTCTAACGAAAAATCAATGACATTCATTTTATCCATCATTCCGGCAATGGAAACAGCTTCACCAAAAGAAACATTTTCGGGCAAATTGAAAATAATAATAAAAAAAGCGATGAACATTCCGCCCATAATTACTGCCATTTGCCATTTTTGGGTAAGGCTGACTGCTTTTGTCCCTCCCGAAACGGTGTAAACAATTACCAACGCACCAATTAATAAAATAGTAATATCGAGCTGCCAACCCAAGGCGGTAGCAATAATAATGGCAGGAGCATAAATGGTTATTCCGGCTGCTAATCCACGCTGAATAAGAAAAAGAGAAGCAGCAAGCAGCCTACTTTCAACACCAAAACGGGTTTCCAAATATTCGTAAGCAGTATAGACTTTTAGTTTGTAATAAATAGGAATAAAAACGGCTGAAACAATAATCAAAGCGATGGGTAAGCCCAAATAATTTTGCACAAAACCCATTCCAGATTCGTAAGCTTGTCCGGGAGTAGAAATAAAAGTGATAGCACTGGCTTGAGTAGCCATAACTGAAAGTCCGATGGTAGCCCATTTCATATCGCTATCTCCTTTGAGGTAGCCTTCAATGTTTTGGCTTTTACGGGTTTTCCAAGCACCATAAATGGCAATAAAACCGAGCGTTCCGAGTAAAACTAACCAATCTATACTGCTCATGGTTTATAGTAGGAAGTTATCAGTTGAAAAATAATTATTAAAAAAACTAAGAATCCCACTACAAAGATGTAGAAGCCTTTCCATGATTTAAAAAATGGAGGGAGTTGATTGCTCATTTAGTTTATAGTTTATGAGTTTAATTTCTCCCCTAACCCCTCCAAAGGAGGGGAACTCCCTCCCAATGGGAGGGTTGGGGTGGGACAAACCTTCTATAGCGAAGCTAATTTATCTAAATCCATACTTTTAGCGATGCTTTTTACATTATCGCAGTTTTTTTGGTTATCTGCATCTATGGAAAGCATAAATCGATTAGAAATTCCTATAACAATAGAAGCTTTTCCTGATTTCTTTTTGAAAGTTTCCCACCCTGAAATATCATCACTAATATTGTAGCTTTGAGCCAATTCATCTTTGGTATCTATTTTTAAACCGCTAGTCCACATTGCTGTAGCCATAATATACATAGATAAAGCAGCATTGTAATCTAATAGCGATACTTTAATTCTTTCTCCAGCTTCATTTTTAAAAGTAATGTCGGCATTAGAGTAAGATATTCCTTGCATTTCAACCGTTCCTCCATCAGGTTCTTTGGCAGTATAGCCATCAATTTCGGTAGGTAAAAACTTGATTAATTCTTCGTAATGCATGGCTTTAGCAACTTTACGCTTTTCCATGTCCTTTTCCATTTTTTCTGCTTGTTCCTGCATGTTTTTAGCCATTTTCATAGCAGCTCCAAGCGGATTTTTTTCCATATCAATGTTATCATCTTGACTTTTGTCTTTGCCTCCGCAAGCAAATAAAATAATTGATAGAGCAATAAGTAGGGTTTGATTCATTTTTCGCATCGTTTCAAATTTTAATAATTAGACTTCAAATTTACAATAATTTCATTAAAAAACTGAGTAAGTGGTTTTTCTGCCATCATTTTCATAAAAGGATTGATGTTGGCTTCAAATACATAAGCTACATTGGTTTGATTTTCGGATACTTTTTCTAAATAAAAATTTAGTGTGAATTTAAAAGGTGTTTTTCCGTGAGAGTCTATACAAATAATTGTGTTTGGAGTAGAAGCAACTATTTTTAATCCAACTTCAGCCAATCCTTTTATTTTAAAGATACACGATTCTTTTGTTGCACTCCAATTGTCTATTTTATCTTTGGGAAATAAATGGATATAGTTGGTAAGGTCGGAAAGTAAATCAAACAATTCTGTGCTGTTTGTGTTTATCATTTCTGGTTGAGGAGCAATTTTCATGAGTAGTTAAAAATATGTTAGATTGGTAATATTAATCATAAATCAAAAATCGCAATTCGTAAATCGCAATTCGTAAATCAAAAATCGTAATTAGTAAATTATTAAGGTTTCCACTCTGATGGATTTTCTCTCCATTTATTTAAAGAGTCAACTTCTTTTTCGCTTATAAATTTAGTGTTTAAGGCTGCATTTATAAGTGTGTTGTAATCGCTTAATGTGATTAATTTGCATTTTGAAGTTTTAAAATTTTGAATAGCAGTATCAAAACCATAAGAAAATATAGCCAACATACCGAGTACGTTGCAACCAGATTTTCTCAATTCTTCTACCGCTTTTAGGCTACTTCCACCTGTAGAAACTAAATCTTCGATAACAACAACTTGTTGTCCTAGTTTTAAATCTCCTTCAATAAGGTTTTCTAATCCATGTTCTTTTGCTGCAGAACGCACATAAGCAAAAGGCAAACCTAATGCTTCTGCTACCAAAGCTCCGTGAGCAATTCCTCCAGTGGCGACACCTACAACAACTTCTGCAGTTGGATAATGTTCTTTTATTGCATCAACAAATTGCTGACGAATGTACGTTCTTACTGGTGGATAGGACAACGCTTTTCTATTGTCACAATAGATGGGTGATATCCAACTGGATGCCCAAATAAAAGGATTTGCAGATTGTAATTTAATAGCTTTAATTTGCAATAATAATTCTGCAACTTTGTGAGCGGATTCTTTATTAAATATCATGATGCAAATGTATAAAGTTTTTATGAACGAAAAGGTTATTTTTTTTACAAAAAATAGCGATGTATTAAAGCAATTAAATAATGCTTTTGTAATATATTTTTATGATGACTCAATAGTTTCTAAGGTGCTTGATTATTTGAATGTTGATAACAAAATAATGCATGTAGTTTTTTTAACACCAACTCCTAAAGAAGATTTTGAGAAATTCACAACTAATTTTGATTTAATTGTTGCTGCAGGTGGAAAGGTAACCAATAATGAAGGAAAAACACTTTTTATTTTCAGACTTGGGAAGTGGGATTTACCTAAAGGAAAAGTAGAAAAGAAAGAAAGTGTTGAACAAGCAGCAATCAGAGAAGTGGAGGAGGAATGTGGTATTTCTCAATTAACTATTTTAAATCATATTAAAGATACGTATCATATTTATGAATTAAATAATAAATTGGTGTTGAAACAATCGATTTGGTATGAAATGAAAACAACAGATTCTGCTAAATTAGTTCCTCAAACGGAAGAAAATATTACAGATGCTCGATGGATGACAACGAAGGAAATAGAAAATATAGTGTTGAAAAATACCTATCCGTCTATAAAAGAAGTGTTAGAATAAATCATTTCAATTCGTAAAACAATCGTTCTAAATTTTCTTCATTGGGTCTGTCCGTTCCGCTGCTTGGTCGTGGTGCAGGAAATTTAATTATTTCTCCTTCTTTCCCAACAAGAATATAGGTTGGAAAAGTTCTTACTTCATATTTTTGCAATAAAACACGACTTTCTCCGATATGCAAAAACGTCCACTTCATTGTTGGATTTTCTTTTAGGAAAGTAGTCATTTTGCTTTTGTCATTATCCGTACAAATGCTCACAAACTCAATTTTTGAATTGTATTTTTTGTGCAAAACTTCCATAATTTTCATTTCTTTTTGACTAGGAATACTCCAAGTAGCCCAAAAATTGATATAAACATATTTGCCAGAGAAATCAGCTAAAGCAATCTTTTTGTTTGAATTTGTTAATAATTCAAAATCAGGAGCTTTACTGCCTTTTGCTAGTTTTTTGATGGTAAGTTTTTCAATTACATTAGCTGCAATTTTTTGTTGTTCAGGATAAATAGAGTTGGTTTTGATGTTTTCCAATATAGAAATAATATTCTTTTGAGTGAAATACTTATCGTTATATATTTCTCTTAATCCGTTAATCATGAAAAGGTTTTTAAATTCTTCATTTTCTAAAAAAGGATATTTACTCAATGCTTTTGACAATGCTTCAACACTGTTTTGTTCATTGATGGCTTTGGTAATGTCCATTCCAGAAATTTTTAATGTTAGATTTTTTAATTCACCTTTAAAAAAATTTTTGTAAAAGTTAAGGTACTCGGGATTGTTGTATTTGACTGGTTTGTTGTGCAAATATTTTAAATAGATGCTTGCTTTGTCAAATGTAACAGAATCTCGTTTGGTGTATGAGATATCTATGGAATTGAATATTGATGCTATGGAATATGTGATATAATCAGAAACAAAAGTATTTTTATATGCATTGAATTCAGCAGCATTTTTTTTCTCAAAATCATTAATTAGTGGTGCTATTGAGCCATCTCTTTTCAAAAAAGTTGTTTCGTTTTTATCAATAAATTCATCGTATTTGCTATTGAATTTTGCAATTAATTGATTGAGTTCTGTGGGAGCAGGAAAACTAAAACGTAAAGAAAGTAGTCTATCGTAGATTCTCGATTTGTTTAGTTCATCGTCATAATCAAGAATGAGGTTGTAAACACCTCCAGGCTCGATAAAAAACCAAGTAGATTTATCTTCTATTGTAAGCTCAATTTTTTGAATTTGGTCTGTTTCAAACTCGAAGTTGAACGAACCATCGGAGTTTATTTTTGTGAAACCGATTTTTTCTTTAACTTCAGTGAGGTAATCTTTAAACTGATAAACAGTTAGTTCGTTTCCAGAAAATTTTTTTGCATTTCCTTTTATTACAGAATTTCCAGCAAATGTGAAGGATGAAACAACACAGAAAAAATAAATTAGAATAGTTTTTTTTAGCATTATTTTTTAATAAAATCCTGTTGAATAGCTTTGGGAATAAATTTACTTGCTTCACCTTTATGAATGATTATATCACGTACAATTGTTGAATTTATTGCAGATAGGAGAGGAGTTGTTTGCAAAAATAATGTTTCAATGGAATTATCAAGTTGGTGATTCATTTGTGCGATGGTGCTTTCATAGTTGTAGTCAGAGCTATTTCGAAGCCCTCTAACAATATAAGTTGCGTTGATTTTTTTACAAAAATCAACGGTTAGTCCTTCATAGTGCATGACTTCTATGTTGGGGTCATTTTCAAAAACTTTTTTTATCCATGCCGTGCGTTGTTCGAGTGAAAACAAATATTTTTTATTGGTGTTGCTCCCAATAGCGATAATGAGTTTATCAAACAGAGGTAAAGCTCTACGGATAATATTTTCATGTCCTATAGTAATAGGGTCGAACGAACCAGGGAAAAGTGCTGTTTTCATAAGTTTTTTATTTCTAAGTATTTAAATCGGAATACTTTCCTGTTAACCGAACACTCCCGATATCGGAATCGAGATGGAACGGAGCTATAACCTTTACCGTTAGATAACAACTACCCTACCTTTTTTTAGGTGCTGTTATGCGTCCGTTCGTGCTACTTTTCTTTCAGGAAGTCCGAAATTGTAATGATTGTCGTTTCGCCAAACTTATTCAGGTCTAGTAAATCTATATCGCCTGTCAATAAAAAATTTACATTACCATCAACAGATAACGAAAGTAAAAAATTGTCTTTCGGGTCTCTGCAAACTTCTATTTTGGTTTTAACTTTTACAAAGTCGGCATATTCGTCAATTGTTTCAAGTATTTCTTCAATGTCAGAAGCTGAAAAGAAACGCCTAAACTTTGGCCGTTTTGCAACCTCTAAAAATTCGTCAAGTAATTCCTGACTAAAAACCAAAATAGCTTGCCGTGAAAAAATAATTTCGTCAAGTTTGGTAAAGTCCTTGGTAATCAAAAAGCTAATCCAAAGGTTAGTGTCAATGATGATTCTTTTAACCTTTTTTTTCATAGCGTTTGCTTCTTATTAACTCTACTTCGTTGGTTATTTCGTCAAATGTTGGTGCTGATTTTGCTTTTGACCGTAGCCTTTTCAGAACACTTGCAAAACCATTTTTAGAAGTATCCTGAATAGCAATAAGGTTTAAGTCTGCTAAGTCTTTTAGGAGTTTTACAGCTTTTGGATTTAATATATTTATTCGCATTGTATTCATATGTCAAATTTAATAAAAAAATAAGTATTACAAATTTACGATTTTTTAAGGGTGTACGACAAATTTCACTTTTACTATTTTTTATCAGTTAATAGGAACTGCGAGGCTTTTAACCTTTTCTTTTTGCTTGATCAAAAAGAACCAAAAATCAAGACTTCTGATAAATTTCATCTGCACATTTTTATTGTTTTAAATAGGTCAGATGGAGCTTCGGTTCTTTTTTTTTACTGATAAAATTGCCGCACAACCCAAACCCTGATAGTTTTGTTCTTTACAGTTTCCTTATCAAAGGAAAAAGCCTATTCTCTCTTTTGTTGTTTCGTAGTCCCGAAATATGTTTTTCTCTGAAAAACTAATATTTCGAGGATGCTCGTAAAAATAAAGAATTAAAAACTCTTTTTTTTACGGCATTCAAGGGTTGCTTTCTATTACCTTCGCTAATTTTAACAGTTAAAAAAAACTAGCGAAATTTATCAAAGGTCGCTTCCTTACTTAATTCTTGTAATGTTCCAATACTTTCATTTATTAAAAGGGATATTTGTCGTACACCCTTGATTAGAATTATAATTTGAAGAAGAGTTTTTAAATGTAGATTTGTATTCATTATCAAATTGGGCTCTTTTATTATCATCAATTAAAACATCATAAACCTCTTTAATTTCTTTAAATCTTTCTTCAAAGAATTTGTCATTATTCTGTTTGTCTGGATGAAATTTTGAAGCATACATTCTATATGCTTTTTTAATTTCATCTTTATTGCAATCAGTTGATAAATTAAGAATTTGGTAGTAATTTTTAATCATATTGCAAATTTATAATTCATCAAACCCTTAATTTTTCACAAACTTTTTTGTGTTTTTCATTCCTTTATTATCAATTAGGCTAATAAAATAGATGCCATTAGCAAAATTACTGATGTCAATAACTTTATAAAGTTCATTATCCTTTAAATTGCTTTGATAGGTTACATTTCCCAATAAAGAATAAATGATAACTGAAGCAGCTTTGTTGTTGATTCTATTAATAGTAATTAGGTTTTGAGTAGGGTTAGGGTAAATTTCAAATTGGTTTTCAGTTCTATTTTCATTAATATTGTTTGGCAATTGAATAACATGAGGTAAATCTATATAAGAAGGAAAAAGATTAGTAAATTCTAACGTAATTTGACTTTGCTGAGGGTACATCCAACTTCCGTTGTAGTTATAGCCTAATGTATCGCCAGGACTCCATCTAAAAAACTGGTTGAAGTTGTTTGGCAAGTGAGGATTTGATTGATATTTAGGATGATTGCTGCTACTTACTAAAAATTTTATGGTATGACCAGCTCCAAAAGTGTGTCCGAGTGGCAACATATCAAATTCAAAATGATAAAAAGTATTGTTATCAATGTTTGTTAAAACAAGATTATCGTTTTGATTTCCTTGAAAAATAGACTTAGCATATTCCCTGGCTTTTGCATTAACAACCCCTTCTGTAATAAACATTTCCCTTCCATCAGGGTAAACATCCAGTATTCTAAGTACTAAATCGAAATCAGTTTTAGCAGTTGAGTAAGTGGTTGTGTATCCTTTGGCATAAAGAGATGCTTTTGGGAAACCAATAACTGTCATGGTATCTGTAAGTGGAGCTGTTTCAAAAGAAATAACATCAGCACGGTTCATTGTTGTTGGTGCGTATAAAGGATTCGCTAAATTAATTGAACCTTGTGAACGCTCATTAGTTATTGGCAATTTTGGTATCATATTATTTCCTCCAATTGTTAACACAGGGTTGTTTGGGTCGGCTGTGTAAGACATTGTTCCTTCGTTGGTTGTGGGAACATTTCCATTTGCAGTTTGATTTTGGTGAAGATAAATTTTCTCTCTAACCACACCATTTGAAAATGGTAGAGAATCTGTTTCCAACCAATAATTACCTACTCCAACATTATTCATATCATTTGATGGACCCGTAATGTAAATTCTAATATCTTTTATTTGATCAAAATAAGTAGAATCAAATGCTACTAATGGTTGGTATAAATTAAAAAGCGGTGGAGAAAGAGCTGGTAAAGAATAATAAAATGAAGAAATTACGCCACCCACATTCAGTTCAACTAACAAACTATCGAGCGAACCTTGTCCGCCAATGTAATTTAAAAATTTATAGTAAGGTACCATAAAATTTTTTGCAGGAACACGAATGGTATTTGTTCCTAATGTTTGCCAATCTTGCGATTCTGGGATAATAAAAAATGGTTCTCCCCCTAAATGTTTTCTATACCAATAAAATAATTCAGAACTATAAATATCATTTATCAAGGTGGAATCTGTGAGTAAATTATTTGAGTTTAAGTTAATATCGAAGCCCAGCACATCTTTTACATTTTCGGGATATACCTCATCACCAACAGCAACAGCACCTATTGTTTGGTGTGTCCAAGGTCCTATAACCAATTTTTGATTCGAGGTTGGATTTTGGTTTCTGATATTATTAAAGGTACGTAATTGCCCATCAACAAAAATATCCCACCAACCAGATAAATGGTAAATAGGTTTGTTTAAATTTTTATAACGAGAGGTTGTTCCATTTACATCCGAAAAACCTTGTGCATCAACAGGGGCAAATGAAGCATCTAAATCTGCTCGAAGTGGAGTACTCGGATGTGCTCCCGATGGAAAGCCATTATTATCATGAACAACAAACCAATCAATTAAATCACTGGCTAACTTATAGCGAGAAGTATATCCGTAATCAGCAGGACTGTGCAACGTATTAGTCAAACTTGTATCAATTCCCACTAATGAATCGTGCATATCACTAATTTGCCCTGTTATCCAACCTTCAACCAATGATCTTCTGAAAACGCCATTATTAAACAAGGTATAATTATGATGTTCATTAGAGCCAACCGTTGGCATGAGGCATTTTATTGGGTTATTGGCTACACTAAAGGGAATATTTGAAAGTGCTTGATACTGAGAATTTCCCAAGGCAGAAGCTCCATACATGCCAATACTTCCATTGGAATACTTAAAAACTTCATTTATTCCGTCATGGTCAACATCAAAACTTCTAAACATACTATCGGCCAAAAAGAAAATGGCTTCACTTCCATCAGAATGATGTAACGAATTTGAAGAACTTGATGTTGGGTATAAATCCATAGTCATACTCAAACTTGGATGGTAGGTATTTTTTTGCCAAGAATCGCTATACATAGGAAAATAAACTCCTTCGCTTGCGTATCTTCCTCGCATATCTTGCATGGCATACCCATAGCCTAAAAAAGGAAATATTTTTCCACCTAAATCATCGGTACTAATATCATAAGGCGTTCTCGAAAAAATAATTGGTAAACTATAATTTGTTGCACTTAAATTGGTGGTGTCAAAAATTACAAATTGGGTGTTTTTCTTTATAAGCTCTATGGTATAAGTAATTGAAGCAATGGTAATGTCTGTTACTATTGAATCTCTGAAAACAGGCAAGTAAATGTCTGTTGCTAATTTAATTCCGTCTTTAGTAAGCGTATAGGTTGTTTCTTTTAGGGATAGTTCATCTAGGTTATCAATTTTTCCATTGGGGATAATTTGAGCAAATAAATTAGTTGAAAAAATAACAAAAAATGTTATTAAATAGATTTTAAATAAATTCATGAAGAAAGGTTTTTTCAGGTGTATTTAACAAATATAATAAAAAAACCGAAGTATTCGATAAAGCGAAGATCCTTAATTTTATATTTAGTAAAGAAAAAAAGCTAAAACTTACCTTTCTGAGATTTGTTTTTATTTTATCAATGTTACTTTTCCAATGAACTCATGCCATTTTCCAAAAATATCTTTGGCTCTGATTTTATAGTTAAAGACCTCTGTTTTTACTAATAAATTTTTATAGATACCATCCCACTTAGAGTCTAACTGATAGCCTTCAAATATAATTTCTCCCCATCTGTCAAAAATTAATGTCTCTAATTGAGTGATTCCATAGCCAGAGGCAAAGAAAAAATCATTTATCCCATCACCATCTGGAGTAAAGGCATTAGGAATATAAATAGCAAATGTTGGTTTAATTATTACCACTTTTTCTGTAGAATCTTTACATCCATATTGATTTTCGATATGAAGAACTACTGTGTATGAACCTGAATCTAAATATTGATGTACTGGATGCTGAATCACTGCTGCAGTTTCATCTCCAAAATCCCAATTCCATTGAGCAGCAACAACAGATACATCTGTAAACGTAATTTCACTATCAAAAAGATCTGTTTCCATAGGAGAATAAGTGAAGTCTGCAAATGGTTTAGGATACACTGTTATCATTTGAGGCATAGTTACACTTGTAACACATTGTTGGTTTGAGGTAGCTGTTAATGTTACATCAAAAGTGCTAACTGTTGTAGGAGAATTATTTTCATAACAGTGAGGAGGAGTTATTAATGTTGAGGAAGCTCCATCCCCAAAATCCCAATGCCATACAGTATTCACTCCTGGTACTCCTATGCTTGTATTATCTGTAAAATCAACTACTATAGGCGAACATCCAGCAAGTAAATCAGCTGAAAAACTCACATCAGGACGAGACATGCAAACATAAATTTACGTTATTCTTGACGAAGATAAATAAAAAAAGATGCCTCCCCACAAACTGTTGAAGAATATCTTTATTAACAAAATAAAATAGTACTATTTTTTGTTTTTTCAAAATTAAAATACAGTACCCCATCCATCAAAAACCAGCAAACATAAAATGTTGAAAATAAATGATTTACATTGAACTTGTTTTTATTTTCTTGAATAACTAGAATAAAGCAACTAATTATTCCGTTACATTGTATGTACTAAAATGTTCATAATATTATTGAAAAACAATACTCGAAATTACTGTACGAACCAATGAAGCAAATTGTTTCCAGCTTCTTCTAAATTTTTACCAAAAGCAATAATTCCTTCTACATGCCCTTCCATAACTATTGTTTTTTCAGTTTTTAACGAAGAATCATGAATAACCAATCGCTTAATCTCTTTTGCCATTTCAGGCGTTCCATAAGGTATGTTCTTGTTTGTAGTTGGAACTTTATGCAATAATTTCCTCCACAATTCCAAGTGATGAATATGAATTACTGCATTTATACTTTTGTCTGCTTCGTAAATAGCGGCATGTGTCATTGTTTCAGAAGAAGCTTTTATCTGTCCTTTGCAAGTTACGTTGTTTTTATCTATATCATAAGCTGTTACAAGCGTAAAATCGGTAGCTTTTATAGGATAACTATTTCCTGTTTGAGTTCCTGAAATTAAAATTCCTTGCTTGGTTCTAATGCTAATATTTCCATAACCAACTTTGTGTTGAGGATAATAACCTATTAAACCTAATTGGTGCATTTTATCTCGCCAAAACAACAATGAATCGGGGACGGGAATTGGCGAGGGTTTATTTATCCAATTACATACAAATTTAATATACCCTTCATCTAAAAATTGATTCATCTTATTCGTATTTTTCTTTGAAAAGAGTTTTCAATCCTTCTTCCGAAGCATTGCAAATTCCTCTTTCGGTTATTATTCCTGTAATTAATCGAGCTGGTGTAACATCAAACCCATAATTTAGTGCAGGCGTTTTTTCTGGGCAAATTAATACGGACTGAATTTCGTTATTTAGTTTTCCTTGCACATACTTCACTTCATTTTCATCACGTTTTTCAATATCAATATTTTTTACACCATCTGAAATAGAAAAATCAATAGATGATGAAGGTGCTGCTACATAAAACGGAATTTGATTGTCGTAAGCTGCCAATGCTTTTAGATATGTTCCTATTTTATTGGCAACATCACCATTTTTAGTAGTTCTATCGGTGCCAACAAGCACCAAATCAACCATTCCATGCTGCATCAAATGTCCTCCGGTGTTGTCGGTGATTAAGGTATGTTTCACACCTTGTTGCCCAAGTTCAAAAGCAGTTAGACTTGCTCCTTGATTTCTCGGACGGGTTTCATCAACCCAAACATGCACATCAATTCCTGCTAAAAAAGCCTTGTAAATTGGAGCGGTTGCTGTTCCCCAATCAACTGTTGCCAACCAGCCTGCATTGCAATGCGTGAGAATATTTACTATTGCTCCATTCACGCCTGAGGCGGACACGGTTTTTGTTTGAGCAATTTTCTTTATTATTTCCAACCCAAAATTTCCCATGCTTTCGCAAACTGCAATGTCATTATTTTTTAATTGAGTTGCTAACAGTAATGCTTTGTTAATTTTTAAATTTATGTCAGTTTCTGAGTCTAATTCTTTTAACATATAATTTACTGCCCATGATAGGTTTACAGCTGTTGGACGAGCAGATTTAAGTTTTTCAGCAATGGAAATAATATATTGATTTTGATTCGGTTGATTCTTTGCTTCCAAACAAGCCAAATACATTCCGTAAGCAGCAGTAATACCAATTAATGGAGCTCCTCTCACCACCATTTCTTTTATCGCAAAAAAAATTGATTCGGAAGTTGCACAGTCATAAACTGAGATTTTATGAGGAAAAAAGCGTTGATCAAACACTTGAATCAATTGATTAGTTTCTTTATTTACCCAAATGGTTTGGCAGTGTTTTCCGTTAATTTCCATCGAAATATGTTGTTAAAGTTTGATTAATTAGATGATGCGTATGAATTCCTGCTAGTTTTGCTGCTTCAATATGTTCTTTAGTATCGTCAATGAAAAGAGTTTCTGATGGGTTTAGGCTATTTTCATCCAAAATCAACTGAAAAATTTGTTGATTTGGTTTTCTTAACTTCAATTGATAGGATAAATATGTTTTTTTAAATAAGGAAGTAATGGAGTCAATAGCAAAATATTGCTGCATATATTCATCGATAAATTGAGCATGAATTTCGTTGGTATTACTCAACAAAAACACGTTATAATTTTCTGATAATTTACGAATTAACTCAATTCTTTCATTAGGAATATCCAACAACATACTGTTCCAACAGGCTTTCACTTTTGTTTCACTAATTGAAGCATCAACTTGTTGAAAAAAAGCAACAAATTCAGGTGACGAAACAAGTCCTAACTCATAGTTTTCTAACAAATTAAGGGCTTTAATCTTTTGATCTAACGCTAAAAAATTAGAAGAGAAATGGTTTTGAAATGCTTTTTGGGTAAGGCTTGTATCTAAATTTATTATCACCCCACCTAAATCGAGAATAATGTTGCTAATGTTTCTTTTTAACATAAAAACAAAACTACAAATAAAAAAATATTCAATTTAAATATTGCGTATTCAATAACTATTATGTAAAATTGCAGCCCGTTTCTAAAGTAAATTAGAATAGGGCTTATAACTCAGCTGGCTCTGTAAAATTGAAAATTTTACGAGAGTCCTCGAAAAAAGAGAAAATCAGAGATTTTCATTTTTTCGGGATTAGAAGTATAGAAGTTGAGAAATATTAAAAAGTACCAATTTATTAAAATTGGGCCTATAACTCAGCTGGTTAGAGTATCTGACTCATAATCAGAAAGTCCCTGGTTCGAGCCCAGGTGGGCCCACAAAATGAAAACCTCCAAAAAATTATTTTTTGGAGGTTTTTTGTTTAAAAAAATACTATTTGCACAGTTTATTTAACAAAGTGGTCTCACCGGGAGTCGAACCCGGATCTAAAGTTTAGGAAACTTCTATTCTATCCATTGAACTATGAAACCTAGTATACTCTAATCACATGGAATCTCGAATTTTATGCTTGTTCTTTTTCCTTACTTTTTCGTTAAAAAAAATGAAACGTAGAATGTTTCTATGCTTAATTTTTTTGCCTTAAATTAAGAAAAAATAACTTCTCCTAATTTTTCGGTTTCCCATGTGATTTGAGTATATTGAAAGTTGCAAAGTTATCGGTTTAACTTAAAGTGAGTTCTATAAATTCGATTTTTTTATTTTCTGAGGTTCATTTTGTTTTATAGTTATGTAAAATTGGCAACTACGATAGTGTTGTTCATAAAAATAACATACATTTGAAATTGTTTTAAAAAAGCAATAATTACCATCGAAAATTATTATAACATATTAGGTATTCAGAAAGAAGATTCTCTTGAAATCATTAAGAAGGCATACAGAACAAAAGCAAAAATTTTACATCCAGACAAAAACAAAAGTGTTGATGCACACGAGCAATTTATCCTTTTAAATGAAGCCTATGAATATCTACAAAATTTAAAAACAGGTAAGTTATATGTCCGAAATAAAAAAACATATACAACACAAAAGCAAACTTATGAAGATTGGAAGAAAAATGAAAGAGAAAAGGATAGAGCAAGAGCAAATAAGTATGCAAAAATGAAGTATGAAGAGTTTGTAAAATCAGATTATTATGAATCAATATCATCTTTATCCACAATTGCTTCACATCTAAGTTTCTTTTTCGGGATTACCATTATTGTTATTCTTCCAATTTTTACAACAATATTTTATGGTGTTGCTGGTTTTGGAATTGGACTTCTTATAAATTTTATCTTATTACCATTTACGGTTACTACAATTAGAAATGCTCCTACTTTAAAATTAGTAGCGTTTACTAACGCTGTTCTTCAAATTGTTAAAACAAAAGGGTTCTTAATTACAACTTTATCTATCATAAACATTTTTATACTTTTAAAATTTGGACTTCAAACATTGGTTTCCCCTTTGATGTTAATTTCTACAAACTTTATGGCTATAGTATTAGTTTATTTAGTAACTAAATCAAAAGGAAATAAGTTTAAAATTTATTTTTATTCCTTTTGCATTACTCCATTAATTATCAGCTCATTTATTCTAATTAACTTTTTTTTTAGTTATAATCCAACTAAAGAAACCTATGCTTTTCAAAACGACCTTCAAGCAAATAGTAGAGGAAATCAAGAAAGCACGTACATTTTTTTGGAAAATAATAAATATGATGAATACCCTGGTGTTAGAATATTTTTAGACTATGAAGAAATGAGAGATAAAAAGCACATTACTTATACTTTTAAAGAAGGAATTTTGGGTTTAAGAGTAATGACAGAATACGAATTTAATCCTTAATCCTATATCAATCATAATCTTTATTAGCGTTCCGTTTCATATAGTTATTGACTTTTAGCTTATTTAGAGTTTGTCCATAAAGTCGAGAGGTTGAACTATAATGTTCGAGTTCGAGGCATTCGAAGTTTTGAAAATCAAGAGTTTACTTTTGTAAATGACTGATTTTTAAAACGAGAATAACGATGAAATCGGACATTATAGTCACCTCTATTTAATAATTTCTTAACAAGATGTTGTTTCAAAGACCTTTAAATTGCATCAATTTTACTACCTTTGCAAATAAATTGATTGCTAAAAAGCATGACAAAACACACTTTCAAATTAGAAGAAGATTACGATTTTGAAATTATAGGAGTTAGTTGTCATACAAAAAATTACAAACTTTGTTGGACAATAAATAACGCATTAGCTATAAATCTAATTCGATTAAATGATTTTGATATCCTAAAGAAAAAAGAAACTTTATCATTTAGTTTTTACGAATATATTGACAAAAAAAACAATGTTGAATATTATTTAATTGCCAATAAAAGTGAAAGTGGTTTTTTAATTTCAGAAAAGCAATCTGTAGATTATTTTATAATTTTAAAAGGATATACAGAACCAAAGCTTATTAACAAAATAACAACAATTTTAAACAAACAAGAGATTATTCTTATGGCACATCAAATAGATGTTGCAATACTTAAATCGAGAAAAAATTTATTATTCTAAATGAACTTAAGAAAAACAAAAATTGTTGCTACCATCGGGCCAGCAACTTCATCCAAAGAGATGTTATCAAAAATTATAAATGCAGGCGTAAATGTATGTAGAGTTAATTTTTCACATGGTTCGTATAAAGATCATGAAGAAGTAATCAACAACATTAGAGCTATAAACAAAGAACAAGGTCGGTTTACTGCTATTTTGGCAGATTTACAAGGTCCAAAAATAAGAATTGGAAAAATTGAAGGAGGAAGTACTTTTATCAATAATGGAGATAAATTCGTGCTTACTTCTACCGAATGTATTGGAAACAATGAAAAAGCCTACATCAGTTATCAAAATTTTCCTAATGATGTGCAAACAGGAGAAAAAATTCTTATGGATGATGGAAAACTTCAGCTAGAGGTGGTTTCTACCAATAGAAAAGATGAGGTAATCACAAAAGTAATTCATGGTGGAACACTATCTTCCAACAAAGGAGTTAATTTGCCTAACACAAAAGTTTCGCTACCTAGTTTAACCGAGAAAGATTTGGCAGACTTGCAATTTGCCCTGAAAATGAATATTGCTTGGATAGGACTTTCCTTCGTAAGAAACGCAAAAGATATTATTGAGTTAAAAAGCCTGATAACTAAGGCGAAAAGTAATGCAAAAATAGTTGCTAAGATTGAAAAACCTGAAGCCATTGATGTTATTGATGAAATAATTAAGGAAACTGATGCTGTGATGGTTGCTCGTGGGGATTTAGGGGTTGAAATTCCATTTCACAAAGTTCCTCTCATTCAAAAAATGATAGTGAAAAAATGTATGCGTGCAGCAAAACCAGTAATAATTGCTACTCAAATGATGGAGAGCATGATAGAAAACATAACTCCCACAAGAGCAGAAGTAAATGATGTTGCAAATGCTGTACTTGATGGAGCAGATGCTGTGATGCTAAGTGCTGAAACTTCCGTTGGAAAGCACCCAATAGAAGTAATTAATGCTATGGCAAACATTATTGAAAATGTTGAAACTTCAGATTCACTTTATAATTATGAATATCCTCCTGAAGAAGACAATGAAGAACGATATATTACCGATTCTATTTGCTTTAATTCATGTAGGTTGGCTCAACGTGTTAATGCATCAGCTATTGTAACCATGACATTTTCGGGTTATACAGGGTTTAAAATTTCTAGTTTCAGACCTAGAGCAGGAATTTTTGTGTTTACAGGAAACAAGGATATTTTAAATATGTTAAGTTTAGTTTGGGGTGTGAAAGTTTTTTATTACGATAAATTTATAAGCACTGATGATACCATTTCTGATATTAAATTAATTCTCAAACAAGAAAGAAAAGTTAATCCTAAAGATTTAATTATTAATCTTGCAAGTATGCCAATTACTGAAAAAGGTCAAACCAACATGATGAAACTTAGTGTTGTTGAATAATTAAAAAGCTAAAATTTAAAACCTTAAACCTATATAAAATGCCTATAAACGTAAAATTATTAAAAGAAATAGCCGAAGTTGCAGGAGCTCCAGGTCATGAACAGCGAATTAGAGAAATTGTAATTAGAGAAGTAACTCCTTTGGTAGATGAAGTTACCATAGATAATATGGGAAATGTATATGCCATAAAAAAAGGAAAAGCTAAAAAAAGAGTAATGATAGGGGCTCACATGGATGAAATTGGATTTATGGTTACCCACATTGATGAAGATGGTTTTGTGCGTTTTCATACACTGGGAGGCTTCGACCCAAAAACACTAACTGCCCAACGTGTAATTATTCATGGTAAAAAAGATGTAATAGGAGTAATGGGTTCAAAACCTATACATGTAATGAGTGCCGAAGAACGATTAAAACTACCAAAAACAACCGATTTTTTTATTGATTTAGGAATGAACAAAAAAGAAGTTGAGAAAATAGTTAGTTTGGGCGACCCAATAACCAGAGAACGAGGATTAATTGAAATGGGGAACTGTGTAAATTGCAAATCATTAGACAATCGTTTAGCCGTTTTTATATTGATTGAAAGTTTAAAAGAACTAAAAAATAAAAAAGTTCCTTATGATGTGTATGGTGTTTTCACTGTGCAAGAAGAAGTTGGAGTTAGAGGTGCTAATGTTGCTGCGTTGGAAATTAAACCCGACTTTGGCTTTGGATTAGATACCACCATAGCCTTTGATGTGCCAGGTTCAAAACCCGAAGAAGTAATTACCAAATTAGGTGCAGGAACAGCTATAAAAGTAATGGATAGTTCTACTATATGTGATTACCGCATGGTAAAATATATGGAAAAAGTTGCTGCTAAGCACAAAATAACCTATCAAAAAGAAATACTAACGGCAGGCGGAACAGATACAGCTGGAATTCAGCGTATGAATCCAGGTGGTGCAATCGCTGGTGCAATTTCAATTCCTACTCGCCACATTCATCAATCAATAGAAATGGCAAACAAAGACGACATTCAAGGAAGTATCGATTTGCTTACCAACTGTCTTTTGGAAATTGATAGTTACGATTGGAAGTTTTAATAGTTAGAGTTTGGTTCAGAATGTCCGATTTATTCAGCGAATTTATTGTTTTTTAAAGGTTTTTATGAGCTCACTTCGTTCGGGTCTTCGTTATTCTCAATCTTCAAATCAGTCATGTACTTTAGTACACTCCTGATTTTCAGATTATCGAAACCTCGAACTCGAACATTCTGAACCAAACTCTCGACTTTAAGGACAAACTCTAGTTAGATTTTAAAATTAACTGAAAGCCTGAAGTGTAAAACCTCAGGCTTTCGTATTTTTACATCAGTTTTTAGAAACCAAATGCTAAAAAAAATAATTAGAAACCCTTTATTTATTCTACTTTGTGGATTAATACTACTTGGATTAATCTACTTCTATCCTTCTGTTTTTTCCATCACTTCTTCTAATATTGAAACTTTTAATAGCCATCTCAATAAAAAAGAGAAAAAAGCAACTGAATTGGTTTCTCAGCTAAAAAACAGTACTTCTAACACAAAAAAAATCATCTCTTCATCTTTTGAACTATTTGAAAAAGAAGGAATTGCATTGTTTGAAATCAACAATAACAAAATTGTTGATTGGTCGGAAAGAAGTATTCTTTTGCCTGAAGAAATTACAAAACGCAATACATCTTCAGGGGTAATTCTATTGAAAAATGGATGGTTTCAATATATAATTGAAAAAGAAAAAAACACTTCTTACCTCGCACTTATTTTAATCAAAAAACAATATAGCATTAAAAACAATTACCTAAAAAATGAATTTCATCCAAGTTTTAATTTTAATAGCAATTTTGAAATAACCCTTAATCAAGGAACTTATCCTATATATAACCTCAACAAGCAAGTTGTTTTTTATCTCTCTAGCATAGATACCCCAACAAATACACCTTCAAAAACCAATTGGATTCTGCTGCTGTTCTATCTTTCAAGTATTATTCTAATAGCAAGTGCTATTAATAGAGCATTGCTAAAACATACTTCACTAAATAGATATAACTATCTTTTTGTTTTAGGATTTCTACTCATTTTTAGGGTTTTAAATATGGTTTATCATTTTCCAGAAAGTATTTTTAATCAAGAAATTTTTAGCCCCCTTATTTATGCTCATTCTATAGTTTTTCCTTCTTTAGGAGATTTTTTAATTCATATTGTTTCCTTTTTTATTGCCACCTTTTATTTGGTCAATTATAAAAATAATATTCCTGCAAAAAATAAACTTATTGCATTATTTTTTATTCTG
>Ga0210005_1000998_pt1 | contig 19702 bp, 23 predicted proteins | sample CryGey02umfilter_3_FD_183961 | JGI IMG/M metagenome (GOLD analysis project Ga0210005, IMG submission 183961) | Groundwater microbial communities from aquifer in Utah, USA - Crystal Geyser 4/9/14 0.2 um filter (SPAdes) (version 3) | ecosystem: Environmental > Aquatic > Deep subsurface >... | reverse complement strand
CGTTCTCACCATGATTGAAAATGCAAAAGAGATGAAAAATCCATTTGATATAAAGTAAAGTAAGGTATAATAAGTGGGAAGTTCTATGGATAGTCAAACACTTGCAAAAATCAGTCAATCGTTTTCACACGAACTCCAGAATGGAAAAATCGGTCAAAAAACCTGCCTGCCATTTATCAGACATCAACTTTCAGAGCACTCCATCACAGATATTGATGAACTTTTTCAAGTGATGGTTGTTGGGGGAAGTTTTTATCAAAAGGCTCTGATGAAAAAAACCAATGAGGCGATTGAGGTGATCTCGCACCAAGAAGGCGCTCAGCCACCGTTTCTCTCCGAGCAAGCTCTGATGGATTTTTTATATGAGCACGTTGACCCACAGGTAAAAACCATTGCGCTCAATTTTGCATATCCCATGATGCCGATTAATCGTGAGGGGAGACTTGACGGAAAACTTGTTTCCGGATCAAAAGAAAACACCTTTGAAGGACTGGTGGGACGGGTAGTAGGGGAGCGGATTGAGCAGTTCTTTGAAAAAAAATGTTCTCGGAAGATCAATGTTTCTGCCGCAAATGATACGATCTGCCTTCTCCTATCGGGCATGATGTATCATCCGTGGAATCAACTCGCCGCAGGTGTAGTCGGAACGGGTTTGAACTTTGCGATATTTCTTGATGAACATACCGCAGTGAACCTTGAAGCTGCGGAGTTTGACAAATTCGAGCAGTCTGAGGCAGGCAAAATCATTGACAAAGCCTCCGCCTCCCCGGGATCAGCTCTTATTGAAAAGGAGGTGTCAGGCGCATACCTGTATCATCACTTTAACATTGCCGCAGATAAACTTCATTTCAATGTTGAGAAAATCACCTCAACCAAAGAAATTGATGATTATGCCAATAATGAGAATCATGAACTTTCGCGCCTTGCAAAAAAAACCCTTCGACATTCTGCAGCATTTACGGCAATTCAAATTGCAGGAATTCTCGAGTTTTGTGATCGTGATCTGACGTTTGTCATGCAGGGAAGTTTGTTTTGGAAAGGGTATCGGTATAAAGAGACCGTAGAAAAACATGTTCAAGAACTTGCTCCTAATTATCACCCTTCCTATGAACAGGTACTCCATAGTGATCTCTACGGCGCGGCAAAGCTGGTGGGGTAGCCACGTTTGACGTAGAATAAATGATATAATTGGAGTATGAAATTTCGCCAAAGTCTTTTCTGGGATACAGATCCCAAACACATCGATATTCAAAAAAATGCCTCGTATATTATAGAAAGGATGTTGAATTTTGGCGATGAAAAAGACATTGCATGGATGTGGAAAACATACGATAAAAACTCCATAAAAAGAGTTTTCAATCAATCTCGTTCTTTGTTGTCAAGTACAAAAAATCTATGGGCTCACATTTTCAATCAGTTAAATTGACATTCAAAAGTATTCCAAAAGAGACAAAGGATGCCATTGTACTACTACAAGAAAATACATGGCTCTCATCTGAAAAATGGTATCTTGCAGGAGGGACAGCGCTTGCTCTTCAATATGGACACCGCATGTCATATGATTTGGATTTTTTTACGGAACATGATACCGTTGATACAGAAAAAATATCCAATCATCTTAGTAAAATTGGAAATTGGATTATCACATCAAGAGATTCAAAAACGCTTTATGGTGAATTGAACACAGTCAAGTGTAGTTTTATCGCTTATCCAGATTTTGTACCAGGAAAACAAACACATTCTCTTAAAAACTTAAGGATTGTTGACACTCACGATATCGCAGTCATGAAAATTATGGCGATAAGTCAAAGAGGGAAAAAACGAGATTTCTTTGATCTTTATTGGTACCTGAAACACGGAGATAGTCTTGAAAATGTGCTAAAAAACGTAGAAAAAAAATACCCATATAAAAAGCACAATTTTCATCATTTTTTGAAAAGTCTTTTATATTTCGATGACGCTGAAGGAGACGCAGATCCTCAGATCTATTTCGAAGCAACCTGGGATGACATAAAAAAATATTTCGAAAACTTGATTCCTTTGGTTGCCAAAAAAATTCTGGATCTCAGGTGACAGTACTACAAAGCAGGTGAGGTAAACTCCTTCAATTAATTTATACCAACCAAAAAAAGATAATCCACTTAACCTTTTTGGTAAATATTTTGTATAATACACACCAAATATGCCAGAAAAATTTTATACTTTTCCAGAAGGCGCTCAAGCTTACATTCAGACAGCAGAAAATGAAATGGCGCAAGTTTCATACTCTCTAGAACGAGTTACCGAAACCTTTGGAATAAGATGGTATGATATTTGTCATGCAAAAAAATCTGGAGATAATTACGCTCCACAACAGGTTTTATATCTAGCCCCACATTCTGACGACATGGAAATCTCCGGAGGTGTCACCACTCGCGCACACGTTCAGCGAGGAGATCATGTCCAGGAATTGCTAGTCACATGTGGATCCGCAGGAAGATCGAATCGAGGATTTAGTGAGAAAACAATGCCAATAGTCCGTTTGTGGGAAGCCTATAGAGCTGCTCAAATTGGAGAAATCCAAAGGCTTGGAGTACTGCATGATTTAAGTGAACCTGAAAAACTCGGACTTAATGAATGGTTTAGTGATTTTCCCGATGGAGAATATGCACGTCTAGGAGTAAATCTTATACGACATTACAACCCACACATATTATATTCTCCTCATCCAGATGTAGATGTCGACGGACATCCTGATCATGCACTGACGGGTGAAATTGCACAATGGGCTGCAGGCTGGGGTACAGAAACAGATTTTTATAAAGATTCCTTTCCAGCCACTCAAACACATTTAGATTCTTGGCGAAGATACGCTGTATGGGAAGCAAGTGAAAAGTTATCTGCAAATTATTACACTGCTTATGATCCTAGTGGTCCGTATGCTGGGGATAAAATGCGAAGAATTGAAGTATTTCAAAGTCAGGGTGGAGTTAATTATGCGTATTCAATCCTTTCTCGTGATGAATATGTTGGAGGAATGAATACGGTTGGGAATAATAAGCATTTATCGTATGAATCATTCAATGAGATAAAAAGTCCGATTGTCGATACACCCAGATGGAAATAATAGTTTTAAATTATTATCAAAAAAATATATGTCTCAGATATCAGAAATGCAAGGGAGGACTAACGGACAGATGCGTTCTGAGCAAAGTACTTTATTTGAAGGCGCACCTGGTAAAGATGGTCTGGGGATTATCGAATTACTGAATCCAGAAGGCGCTCAGATGACCGAAGAACAACAAGTGGCTGGTCGTGAGTTCCTGAGAAATGGTTACGGAAGAATTGTAGTCCCAGCCCGTAATGAATACCAATATGGAGAAATCGACAGTCCTTTTGCATCAGTATTGAGATATGCTAAATCCCTCACAAACCCTTCAAGTATTTTGGTTATAGACGCAGATTCGATAGATGGCACAGGAAAATATGCAGAATCACAAGGAATACATACAATCCGCCAAGGAGATATTGAGCAATATTTCAGAATGGACAAAATACTCCAAGATTTCGGCATTGATAGATTGCCGAGAGGTAAGGGAAGGACTGTTTTAGCATTTCTCGCGTATGACAAAATATATAGAACAATGTTTGCAGGAGGCGCAGATTTTAACATATTTTCAGATGCCGACATCTCAAATCCAGACGTATTCAAACATCCAGAATGGCTTGCATGGGTTCTTTCGCAAGCTAAACCTGGACAAGCATATGCTGAAGTTTGTGCCGCTCAACACGGTAGGAATAACCAAGAGGTTATGGGTACCTTGACAGCTCTCCAAAATAATTCACCAGTAACAAAATTCTATCATTCGCTTGTTCGCGGACGTATCTGGCCACTAACAGGTCAATATGCTCGGCGTCGGGATATAATGACCGCCCTGCCAAACGCTCTTGGGTATGGTACAGAGATTCTGTACGATTTGGCAATCTGTGATTTAGCTACTGGAAGTGGTTTTTCCCGCGCACAGGTCGAGATTCCCGATAGATGTAGAGATGGAGAAAATACGCCGACAAAAGAAGCAGCAATGATGGCAGGGATTTCGGCAATGCTTATGACCATAGATCTGTATGCATTTCAAGAGGGACATTTCTTGACAAGTATGCCACCATATGTGTACCAAAATATTAATAGACATCTTGCACGAATTGAAGAAGATTTTATGGTTCCAGCTATACAAGAAATGCCAGGACCAAACAATATGATCCCCGCTCGTCTCGATCGAATTCTTCCCCCTGTTGATTATTTAGTAGAACAAGGCTACATTGATACAGATGGTTTAGCTCGTTATGTAAGAAGTATATATCCAAATTGATCACTTTTTGGTATCAGATCTGACTTATTGATGTGATAAAATTAAAAGATAAATATTTTTTGAAAAAGACCAATGACTATAAATCCTCAAGACAAAAAGCTCATGAATGAAATACGTGAATTCCTTCTTCCAAAAAAACATTACGTAAAACGTCGCGCCCAAGGGTATCTCAAACACGATTACCTTGTCCCCGGAGGATACTATAGTGAACAATGGGACTGGGATGCATTTTTTATCGGCGTTGCACTCGCATCCGAGATTTCATCCGAAGCAATCTACCTGAAAAACTGGGCTTTAAACTATTTTACTATTGTTAAAGATGATGGTTACGCGCCAGCTTGTATCACCTCGAAAGGTCCCGAAACCAATCATCGGGCGATGCTCACCAAACCATTTATCGCACAGGGAGCTTTACTGGCTAGTCGTTTTCTCCAGGATTTTTCATGGATAAAACCAAATTATGCAAAACTCGTCAAAATGGTTTTGTACCGAGAAAAAAATCTATGGAGTAAAGAATTTGATCTCCCTGTTTGGGGAAATTGGATGGAGTCCGGAGCAGATAACAATCCCTCTATACTAAACTTTGAGCCAGGGACAGTCATTGCCTGTGACCTCTCCACTTTTGTATATCGAAATTACCTTGCCATGAGTAAAATTGCATACGAATTTAACATAAAAAAAGATGCGACATTCTTTAAAAAACGCGCTAGTGAAATCAAGCTTAATATGCAAAAATATCTTTGGGATCAGACAGATGACACATTTTACAATTTCAGTACTATTAATAAACAATTTATTAAACATCATTCATATTCAAATATGGTTCCACTCTGGGAGCATATCGCATCAGACGCAGATGGGAAAAAAATGATAAAAAAATATATTATTAATCCCAAAAAAATGTGGGCCAAATATGGAATTCGAACGCTCTCTAAAGACGACAAATTATATAATCAGAAAAATATTATTCATCCTTACTCAAATTGGCAGGGTCCTGTCTGGCCTATATGTAACTATCTCCACATGTGGGGTTTATTGCAGTACGGGTTTAAAAAGGAAGCAATCGATGTGGCTCGAAAAATCACAAAAATTTGTATTAATGATTTAAAAAAAACTGGTGGTATGCACGAAGATTATAATGCAGAAACAGGAAAACCACTCGCTGCTGATAATTTCGTCAGCTGGAATCTCCTTGTCGGAAATATGATTTTGGATTGCTATAATAATAGTAATCCTTTTCAGATAAAGTAATAATTTTAGCACAGGGCACCGATGGGAGTACCGCACCAATCATGGAATATGGCGATGTATATCAAGGCATATAAATCTTTACATAATTAAAGGCCTATAGTATAATATAGGCATGTCTGAACGTCTGTGCGATCCATGTAATTCTCATAATGAATGTGTATTCCGAAGGTTTGCCGAACGTGTGAGCCTACAGGTGTTTGACGGAGAATTAACAGCTGAACAAGCTCATATACTAATTTCAAATGGTCGAATTTTAGCTAGACAACAATTGTGCCCGAACTTAAACGAAGTCCAGCCATATTACCCAGGAGAAGAAAGACTATGAACATACAACACTTCCCATCTCACGAAGAACTCTCACTATCTGCAGCAACTCATGTTTTTGATGCAATCAAGAAGAAGATCAAGGAGAAAGGGTCATTTAATCTCGGTCTTGCAACAGGAAACTCTCCCAAAGAGCTGTACAAACACCTTATTCGCCTCCTTTCTGTATCACATCTGAATCTTTCAGAGCTGCACACAATAAATTTGGATGAATACTATCCAATATCCCAGACTGCAGACCAAAGCTTTTTCCAGGAGATGTTTCATGAGTTTTGGCAAAAGCTTCATGATGGAAATCACACTTTTAATTTTGCTCATGGGCACATCTTGAATGGTGAAAAAGATGCAGTTGAAGAGTGCGCACGGTATGAAAAAATTATCAAAGACCTTGGAGGGATAGATCTACAAATCCTGGGTCTTGGCACCAATGGTCATATCGCATTCAATGAGCCCGGGTCAAAAGAAACAAGTAGAACTCGAAAGATCAAAATTACAGAAGAGTCCAAAAAAGCCCTTATGAAAATGTATGGCGACGTCCCAGAGTATGGACTCACCATGGGGATAGGAACAATACTTGAATCAAAAGAAATAGTACTTATCGCAACCGGAGAGGATAAAAAAGATATATTTCAGAAACTTATCAAACTTGAAAAGCCTACATCCGATATCCCAGCGAGCTTTCTTCTCGATCATCCAAATACTACGATATATACGGATTTGGCATAATTATTTATCTTTTGATTCTTGATTCATGAATCATGAATCATGAATCGTGCTTCAAACTTCATGTTACAATGAGAGAATGTTTGCACGACTCATCCGCTTCATAAAAGACCCTACAAGTAAAAACGTCATAATAAACACTTCGGGAAATTATCTCAATGTCATTTTTACCGCGTTTTTTGCGCTGATATTGTTTCGATCTATGACGCCTGCAGAATATGGTGTTTTTAGCGTTCTCATAGGACTATCGTACGTCATGTCAAATATATTGGAATTCGGCACCACAGCATCGATTTACTCGACCGTTCCAGCACTGTATCATGAAGAGGACGATCGACTGTACACATTTATCAAAAGCACATTTTTTTACCAGACTATCCTGTCAGTCATTGTGATCATCGTACTCATTACAAGCTTTCCATACCTAGACCATACGTTTTTCAAGACAGGAGCACCTACCTGGGTTCTGACAATGACCGCCTTCACTATCCTTCTTTTTGTTTGGCAAAATTTTTTGACAAATATTTTATTTGCTACAAAACGTTTTTTTCGAGCAAATCTCTATCTCAACACGTCAAATGTAGTTAAGGCAGTTATCCTTATAATGCTAACTTTGACAGGTAATGTAAATATTGCAACAGTCATTATGACCTATGGCCTCATTGGACCACTCGTATTTTTTCTGATGGTTCTCTACAAAAATTATGAGCAAATTCAACCGATGAAAGTTGCAAAGTTCAAACGAGATGAGATCAAACTCAACTATACCTTGACCTACTTTGCCGCATCTCAGTTTTACAATGTTGGACTACGTATGGATCTCTTCCTTTTGTCATTTTTTGGATTGAGAGATCAAGTTGGGTACTACGCTTCAGCCCAAAAAATCATCTTATCAATAATTGCCACAGTTGTGAGCATCTCCCAAGTGCTTTCTCCACAGTTTGCATCAGCCAAAAATCGTATAGAAGTACTCAAACTTTTCAAAAAAGGACTCACATATATGCTCATTCCGATTGCTATTTTTATCGCCCTTATTTTGACACCAAATATGTTATTTCAATTGATCTTTACTAAAACATTTGACTCTGCAATATTTGTCACAAAGATTCTTGCGATTCCATTTATCATGAGCGCAATTGGGACTATTTTTATGCTTTTTCTTCTGTATACCGTGAAAAAGCCCATCTATATTCTCATTTCAAACGTACTATTTTTTGCAATCGTAAGCGTCGGATCCTATATGCTTATTCCAACGAAGGGAATGTATGGTCCACCGATTGCGATAGCGGTAGCCTTCTGCGTGGCGATCCTCATTCAGATTGTAGCAGTGTTGAAGGAATACAATACCATGGAAAGGGGTTAATTTTCATGACTCCCCAAGAGTCCATTTTTCGTATGACAAACCTCTCACAGAAAAAGAATCTTCATGGAAATACCCATTTGTTTCTAGGGTTTGTTTGTAATCTATGCCATGAATGTCTGCAGTATAGGGAATAATCACAATGGTATTGTCACCCCCCTGTATAGAAATATTCTTGAGAGATCGAGCTTGAATCTCAGGCGTATAATATTTCAAAGGATCCGATGAGGAAAGAATCATGTATATTGGCGCTTTTTCATTTTTCAATACGTCAGCTAGGCTCTTCCAATCTTCCCGGTGAAATTGGGGAAAAAAAAGGTAGAGAAAAGACCAGCCAACAAAACCCATCAGGACAAAAATGCCAATAATGCGTGCCCTGGTGAGTGAAGACACCTTTTTGCGAATCAATGCCGTGGGTCCCTTTAGGGTGACGGCGTGAGCAAAAAGTGTGTCGAACGAACAAACAGCAAGCGCCAACAATATACTCAAAAACACAAGTAAATATTGAAAGCGAAAATACTGGAGTAGGGGAGAGTTGAATGAGAATAATACTCCGAGAATAAGTGGGATTATGAGGAAGAATAATGCCATCTTTGTCATCCCGGACTTGATCCGGAATCCAGTAATGATAATGAGTGCTATGAACCCCATCCACCCTCCAGCCAGAGCATAATACAGCATTTTAGGATAAAAACTGATTCTTCCACTCGTGAATTTTATGGGAAACAATAAGAGATTTTTGAGCGTTACCTTTCCCAATACGAGCGACCAATTTGTTACCAAAACGAGTACTTCACGCGAGCCTGCGTATTGAACAAGAAGCAAGGGAACAATTGCAAGAAATGCCAAAATCCAAATACCAAATGACAAAAAGGCAAGATGGTACTGTTTCTTAAGTACCAAATACAACCAAACAGTCGCAATATAAAAAATACTGGCATAAAACGTAAAGAACGATAGAATGAGAAATAAGTTCATTAGCCAGAAATTGGACGTTAGACGTTTGACGTTAGACGTAAGAAAATTGATAAGATAATAAAAACTAATGGCGATGAAAAATGTGGTCATACTATACATCCTCGCTTCTTGAGAATAATAGATTATAAGAGGATTAAATAGGAAGAATGCAACACTCCAGTACCCGACACTGTCATTCTGAGAGAGCTTGCGACCGAAGAATCCAGAATTTTTATTAAGTATCAAATAGATGATCAAACCAGTACCCATCGAGAAAAGAACCGATGGCATTCGAAGGGCAATCTCAGAATATCCAAAAATATTGGTCCAAAGATCCATGAATAAGTAATAAAGTGGAGGATGAAAATCGTGTGGAGAGAATTTAGTGACAATCTCAAAAAATCCAAATGTTTTCACTGTCATCGCTGTAGTTGCCTCATCAAGCCAAAGAGACTGATTGAGGTGAATCAGACGGATCAGAAATGCAAAGAGGAAAAGAAGACGAAGTTTATAATGTGCAAAAAATGCAATACATTGTTTCATGGTACATGATATATGTTACATGAATTTTTTTGGAGTGGGAGTGATAGTTCAAGCTCTTTCTCCATTAACAAAATATCCAATTGTATTTTCACACAATATTGTGTTTAATGTCTTCTAATGGCAAAGCTACATTTTAAATACGGAGCAATGAACAGTGGAAAGAGTGACACACTTATAAAGACGGCTTATAACTACAAAGAGCGCGACTTGAAAATACTCGTCATAAAACCGCAAGTAGATACGAAAAGCGAACATACCATAGTAGCCCGTGGTGGTCACACATGTAAGGTAGATATCCTTGCCGAAGTCGATACAAACCTCACAACTGAAATAAGAAAACATAAAAATATTGCTTGCGTATTGGTCGACGAAGCACAATTTCTCACCGAGAAGCAAATAAGTGAGCTCTATCAGTGTGCAAAGGTTGATAACATTTCTGTCATCTGTTTTGGGTTACGTGCTGATTTCCAAACGAAAATGTTCCCAGGCAGTAAACGCTTGTTTGAAATCGCTGACAATGTTGAGAAGCTCCCGACTATGTGTTTTTGCGGCTCACAAGCAGAGTTTAATACACGAAAAATAAACGGAAAGTATGTCTTCAAGGGGGAACAAGTAGCTATTGATGGTGATAAAGTCACGTATGATTCATTCTGTGGCAGTTGCTACATGCGCGAAGGTGGAGTGATATAAAGAGAGTCTTAAAGGAAGAACTTAAGGATATCCTATGTCATCCCAAACTTGCCTGCCCGCCTCTGGAGGGATTCGGGATCCAGTCTGGATTCCCGCTGGAGTTTATCCCGATGAACATCGGGGCGAGAATGACAAAGTAAGCATTATGACACAAGCTTGGAGAAATGAAACAACCCACGAGCTTACGCATCGGGGATTTAATAGCGCTGTTAAACCCGGAGTGGGATTAATGTATGGAGCGGGACAAAGGAATCTCCAAAGTCCTTACATCAATACTCACGCCTGTCTCTGATCCTGCCATCTTGTCCATGAATAAATACCGCCGTCCCTTGATTTCTAGCAATAGAAGTTGCTTGTTCTATGGCTTCTTTTTGGGTATTGTGCACACTGATAGCTCGTTTGGCTCCTGCTCGCTTCACCACCCAGTTGTTGTTGCGTAGAACCACATGATGATTTTTCATACCTCGTACCACCGCATTTTTATATTCTTGTATTTGAGGGTTGCTTTGATCTGTATGATAAGGAATTCTTTTCATAATTTTGAAACTAAAATTGAACTTCTCTTAGTATATCATCTTCTGTTTTTTGTATCGATTCAAAAAATGATATTAATGTAGTTTTATTTTGAAATGCGATAAATGCAAATTGCATATTCTGTTGTTTGTCATATGAACTTTCAACTATATTGATAGGAACTTCTTGATAGTTTTTTACAACCCAAAGCAGTGCTTCTCTTGATTGTGAATGGGTTTTGTAAAAATGAATATCGCTAAACTGTCTCTCCCTATTTAGAAATGCTACAAAGGCACGTCTTAAATCGTCTGGAATAACTGAAAAGATTGTTGGCCTTTTTTTGGCTTTCCAAATCATCCTCAGTTTATTTTTAGCCCCAAGTGACGAAGACATGGTGGTATCAAAAATAATCCAATCTTTGTCTAATAGCTGAGTTGACAAAAATTCAGTCTTTCCAGAAGCCGTGCCTCCATTGAGTAGTGCCACATGTATTAATGTGCTTTCTTTTATGGTTTTCTCAAAAAGCTTGTCTGCTTTTTGAGCTGATTCGTGATGAAATTTTTCAGCTTTCCAAGGCGAATATCCTCGTAAATCTTTTTTTATTTCATCTGCAGAGATAAGAATGGCCATATTTTTCGGGAGCGGAGTACGGGACTCGAACCCGTGACCTTCTCTTTGGAAAAGAGACGTTCTACCAACTGAACTAACTCCGCAAACACATTATTTCGTGACCTCCCCGTCTTGGTGAGGCATTCTACCAACTGCCCGCCAATAGCTACGCAATTTGGCGGATCCGCCTCTGGCGGAAACTAACTCCGCTTTCAACTTTCTATTATACCTCACCATTTCGTCACAAGCGATTGTTTAATAGCCTCAAATTCATATCCTTCAATCTGCTCTGAAACAACAATAGTAGTTTCTTTTGATGTCGAATGTCCCAGATGATAATACTGAGGATAGGTCGCATATTGTGTATAAGCGTAGATATTCTTTCCATCACTTAACCCAATATTCAATGCCTGGATAAAACGAGTATGCTTATTGAGCTCCCGAACGGTTTTTTCGAGAGCAATCTGAGGAGTATCTTTCATTAAATATTTCTGCACAAGTGACCAGATTTTTTGCGATCCGATACTGCCTTCAAGTGGGTAGGGGACTGATACGCCTTTCAGCAGTCCGTTGAAAACAAAAGCATACTTACCCTGAACAAATGGTTGATTATACCCAATTGACTCCTTGTCTTTTGGGAACGAAGAACTTCGTGCATGTAATACAAGATGATTTGTGGGGGGGATAAATGAAAACATATCTCGATCTTCCCAAACCGGTTTCAATGAAACATATTGTTCCCACTTCCCATCATTCCACCAACTTGCACCCCAACCATCACCCTGCCAGTCACCATCATATGATTTACTCTTTTTTGCCATGTAGGCAAATGCCTCAATAATTGGTATAGGATTTTGTTTTTTCTTAGATTTTAATAGTAAAAAACGACACATATATTTATTTTGAAATTCCTTTACATATTTTGTTTAATGTAAGCACAACACGTTCCAATTCTTCATCTGTAACAAGGAGTGGTGGAAGAAGCCTGATTCTATTGACGCTTGTTGGAGCGGCAATGATTTTTTGCTCCTGTAATGCTTTTAATACTTCTATTGGGTCAACGGCAAGCTCTATTCCTATCATAAACCCCGCAGAACTAATTTCGGTAATTATGAGAGGATATTCTTTTTGGAGCTTGAGTAATTTTTTCTCAAATAACGTTGAAGATATCTTCACATTATCAAGTAACTCTGGATGATCATCAAAATAGGTGAGTGTAGCATCTACCGCAGCCATCGAAAGCGGGTTGCCACCAAAAGTATTGGTGTGAATTCCACTACTGAGCGCTTCGTTAATCTGATTAGTTATGATTGTTGCGCCAACTGGTAACCCATATCCGAGACCCTTCCCCATACATATGATGTCTGGAGAGAATCCTGATGCAATATATTGTTCTGAGTTGAGGAATGTGCCTGTTCGCCCTACACCAGTTTGAATCTCATCAATAATAAGAAGAACGCCGTATCTACGACAGAGTTCAGATACGAGGGGGAAATAATCAATGGGCGGAATGATGACGCCACCTTCACCCTGAATGGGTTCTAAAATAACTGCAGCATGCTTTGACGATATGGTTTTTTCAAGAAATGTGATATCGCCAAATTCAACAGTGTCTACGGCTGTTAACATCTTTTTAAATGGCTTTTGATATTTCCCGTTCCCCGAATTATTTACCGCGAGTGACCCCAATGTTTTGCCATGATATCCATTTTTGGCAGCGATGATGCGTGTTTTCCCGGTGGCAAGCACGGCAAATTTAAGTGCCGCCTCCACTGCTTCTGTGCCAGAGTTTGACCAGAATACACGTTGTAAAGATTTGAATCCACTATTTTTTATACGTTTGATGAGATGAAGAGTAGCTTGTGAGCGTTTGTCATTGATAAACGATGAGTGAAGCGGAATAAGAGTTTCTACTTGAAGTTGTATGGATTTGATAATTTCTGGAATACCATATCCAAGTATACCTACGCCGTAACTCCCTCCCAACATATCTAGATATCTTTCGCCTTTGTCGTCGATGAGGTATGCTCCTTCTCCCCGAACTATTGTCAAGCCACGGCTGGGATAGGTTGAAGCAAGAAATTGTTTTTGGATAAGATTGTAATTCATACTATATTTTTCCTGGATCCTGAAATAAATTCAGGATGACAGCATTGTCAACTAAAAACGGTTCCCTTCCCTTGCAAAGCATTCGATATCGGATGCTCTATTCGACCATCTCCAAAGTAAACTGAGTCAACCCCAAGCTCTAACGCTTTCTGCGCTCCCATTACTTTTTTCTTCATCCGACCCTGAGCAAATTTCATAAAGCTATCAAGCCCATTTTTATCAATTGTAGGAATAACTGATGACGAATCATGTATGTCTTTCATCAGTCCCTGTGCTTCAAATAAATACACAACGGATTTTGCACAAAGTGCCCCAGCCATGACCGCTGTCGCCCAATCGTTGTCTGTATTTACGATTTGGGAATCGTAACTAATAGCTGGCGCAGAAATCACCGGCACATAGCCATTTTCTAGAAGCAGATGAATGAGTGATACATTTACCTTTTCAACTCTTCCTGTTCTATTATCTCGAATGAGTCGCTTTTTTCCTTCTTCTTGCACCATCATATTGGGCTTTGCTTGTGCTTCCCATAGTCTGCCATCCACTCCAGATAATCCAAGAGCATTAATGCCATTACTTTGCATTTGAGCCACAATCGTTTTATTTGCAACCCCCGCATATGACATAAGAAAAATATCAAGCGCTGCTTGATCTGTATATACACTCGATATTCCTGACGGAGAAGTGACGGTCTGCGATGGTACTCCCATTTTTATGGCTATTTCATCACGAAGTTCACTAGCACCGTGGACTATCACGAGCTTTTCTCCATGGTTAATGAGAGATGTGATGTCGGAACAAATATATTCCCAATTGATTGTTTTGCCTCCACCAACCTTAACTATGATCATATTGTTAACTAAAAGTGCTCAATGCGTTTTTTAAGATCTCGGACTTGCACGGGTATTTTTTGGTAATTTTTTTGACGAACCAATTCTAATAAGACAGCTTCAGGTTTTTTACCACGCCCAATGGTATGTGCGCTCATTTTAAATTCTTGTGCAATTTCACGAGCTTGTTCTTTTGATATGTCAATAAAATGAAATTCCCGTAAAAAATAATATATTAAATTCCAACCACTCAAAGGTCCCAAAAGTAGCTGATTTTTTGTCACACCAAAATCTGCAAGATCTACTGCTTCATACATGCATTTATTATGAATCATTGCATTCTGGTGCACTCCAGCCGTATGAGTTCTATTTGTGATGGAAATTGGCTCGTTGTATGGAACGTGATATTTGAGAATAGATGCCATCAATACATTTAAGGGATATGATAATTCAATTTTATATTTCGAACACAGTGCCCTGTCTTCTTGAAAAAGATTAAACAACAGACCGGTAAATGAGGTTATTCCCGACCGTTCGGCCATTCCCCAAATTGAGGTATCTATATATGATGCACCAGCTAGAACAGCCGTCGTCGCATTCACCAAGGAATATCCACGATCATTGTGAAAGTGACACTCCAAGTCAACCGTAGGATATCGCTTTTTTAAAGCCGTTACTCTATCATAAACCATAGTCGGAGTTGCTATTCCTACAGTATCGGGCATGCCAAAGGTATTAACGTATTCCCAAATAGAGTCATACAATTCATAAATATGCGTGAGGTCTGTTCGAAATGCATCTTCAACACTAAACCTGATGTACAAGTCGGGGTTATTTTTACGCGCTTCTTTGATAACAGGTATCACTCTATCTTTTATTTCTGAAAAATTCATTCCATGACTATACTTTTGTGCGTGTTCCGTAATGCCAATGTACAAGTTGATGCCATCAAATCCTGCATCAAGCGCCTGTTCTATATCTGCAGGATGACATCTACAATGGGCAAGTAACATAACATCATCTGTCTTGGATCGAATATATGATTGTATCGAAGCAAAATCATCTCGCTCAATATCGCTTACTACTGGTGCAAAAAATTCAAACATACGAACGCCAGATTCTAAAAGTCCCTTCACCAACGTCAGTTTATCATCCAAAGAAAATCGATATGTATATGTATCAAAAAGGAGAGGGGATTGTTGTCCATCTCGAAGAGTGGTGTCAATAATACCCTTAAAATTATTGGTAAGTTTGATTTTTGACATAAAAGTATTAGATCGGGTGTAATCCGATAAATTCCAATCCGGTCGTTTCTGTAAAACCGCACATGATATTCATTGCTTGCACAGCTTGTCCTGCAGTACCTTTTACTAGGTTGTCAATTGCGCCAATAACCACTAAACGATTTGATCGGGTATCCATCTCAAAACCGATATCGCAGTAATTCGTTCCTTGAAGCAACTTAGGTTCTGGGTACCGATATATTCCAGTGCGCTCTTTGACTATACGAATAAATGGCTCTGCACCATATTCTGTTCGATACGCTTTCCACACATCTTTTTCTGTCAAACCCTCACGAGGAGTTGTGTGAATGGTAACAAGAATACCGCGCACCATATCTATAGCAGTAGCGGAAATGGCTATATCTAATGGTTTGTCATCCTGAGGTTTATCCGAAGGATCCAGTAGTAAATGAGACGATAATTCTTGCAAAATCTCGGCCGTATGTCTATGTCCCGTGGGCATGTATGATCGAACAACCCCAGAGCGTTCAGGATGATGGGAAGAAAGAGTAGGAGAGAGTCCTGCTTGAGAACTCCCCATCTTGGCATCGATAATGATGTTATTTTGTATAAGACCGTGCTTGACAAGCGGATACAGTGATAAGATACTTACCGTTGCTTCGCACCCACCACAGGCTATGTATGATGCTTTTTGAATTGCGCTCCGATGAAGCTCAGCTATACCGTACACGAATTCAGACATCATGGATGGCAGCGCATGTTTGGTGTGATACCAATCTTCAAATTGAGCAGGATCTCGAAGCCGAAAATCTGCCCCCAGATCAATGATCTTTTGTGCCTTTTTCTTTAGCTCAGGCATAAGAGTCATTGATACTTTATTGGGCAAAGCTACAAAGAGTACATCGCATTCGGTAAGCTCATCTGGGTGAATAAACTTCAGCTCAGAAACCTGCCGAAGATTCGGATGAGCAGCGTGGATAAATCGTCCTGCATATGCCCGCGAGGTGACTTCTTTGATGGTTACTTGTGGGTGACCAAGTAAGATGCGCAGAAGTTCACCACCTGCATACCCTGATCCGCCATATATAGATATCTGTAACATGAATAATGCAATAATTCCTAATTCCTAATTCCTAATTCTTTTATACAATAATCTACTATTGCTCCAGAAATACTTACCCCCGTAGGCTTTTCGGAATTTTTGAATTCCATAGTGTGGTTTACTTCTATTATTTTGAGTCCGTCGTCTGTTTCAACCACATCCATAGCAAGTATACCGCCACCAATTGCATCTGATGCTTTTTTACAAAGCTTAGATAATTCTGGCGTAACGGGACAATTACTCGACTTTCCTCCTCGGGCTGTGTTGGTAATCCAATGAGCTGAATCTCTGTAAATTGCCGCAATCGTTTCGCCATTTATTACAAATGCTCGAATATCGCGGCCTTTTTTTGCAATATATTCTTGAAGATACAATGCTTTGTGATCTGGTGAACCAAGAATCTGCTTGTGATCAATAAGTGCTTCCAGTGCGTCACGATCATTGATTTTAGCCAAGAGTCGTCCCCATGATCCGGTAGGTGGCTTCAGAACCACCGGATACCCACCAAGTTGTGTTATCAACTCTTCTGCTTGTTCCAAGGAAAAAACCATACCAAAATCAAGCGTTGCAACGCCACGTTCTTTGAGTACTAATGAGGTAAGGAATTTATCCTGGCAGATCCGCCCTACTGCAGAGCTATTTACCACAGGAATACCGATACTCTCCATGAAATCAACTGCGTACATTCCCTTCACAGTAGAAACAGATCTTTCTAATGCTACGTCAATTCTATGGTTCCAACAATCTCTTGAAAAAATCTGCTCACGTATATCAATCAAAATCAAATCCACGCTACGACTTCGTGCCGCCGCAATGATCAGCTTTTCATCTCCGCGAATTGTAGAATGTAATAATCCAATAGTTATCATATTATTCCCCCCAATCCTCTTCAACAGCAGGTGCCTCAGAAACCTGAACACCTTCAGCTGATATGCTATCAACTACTAACTGCGTACTACAATCTGCGCAAGTGAGTACTTCAGACTCTACCGTACCTTCTGGAATTTCCACCGATGCTTCACATACAGGACACGTTGTATTTTGTATTGCCATAAGAAAGAATATTTATAATAACCTGAAGTGTAGTGCGGCTTGGTATACCTGTCAAAAAAACCTATAGAACTTTAAAAAACACTAATAAATGTTATAATTCTAACATGATAACTGTACCACAGGTCGTACGACAGGTTATTCAACGATCTCCTTTCTTAGGTGAAGCATTGCATAAAAATATTATTAACTACACTGGTCTTGCAAGAGATATGCATGAAGAAGTGGAAAGAGAGACCATGAAAGAGGTAGAAATAGGCTCGATTGTGATGGCGCTCAAAAGACTGAAGTCTGGATTGGCAAATAAATCGCAACTGAGTAAAGTATTGGATAACACTCCAGATTTAATTGTTCGCTCAAACCTTATAGAACTTACCCTTAAAAATTCTGACACGTTACTCCAGAATCAGATTAAGATAATCAAATTACTTAAAAAAGACCGTCAAAACTTCACTACCATCACACAGGGTGTTTTTGAAACAACCATCATAAGTAACCGAGATAATAAGTCAATCATCAAAGAACTCTTCAATGACGAAAAAATGGTATCTGAACTAGATAATCTTTCTTCTATTACCGTTCATTTCAATGACGATATTGTCCATATTCCTGGTGTGTATTATATGATCCTCAAGATTTTGGCATGGGATGGTATGGAGATTGCGGAAGTAGTATCTACCAATTCTGAATTTACAATCATTCTGAAAGAAGCATATGTCGACCGAGCATTTAGTTTGATAAAGAAGTTGTTTTCTGCGTAATTTACTCCCACCCCTGCGGGTGTTTCGTGTACCAATCCACGAGTGATTGGACACTATCTTGAAGGGTATGTGTAGGTTTCCAGCCAAGAACTTTTTGAGCTTTTTCAATTGAAGCAATAAGTTTTTCCGGTTCACCTTTGCGTACTTCACCGAGTTTGACACCGATTTTTTTACCGGTAATAGCTTCTACCTCTTGCACAATTTCCATAACCGAATTTCCGGTGCCAGTTCCCAAATTAATGATCTGACTTTCTTTGCCAGATAATAAATGTTCTACTGCCAAAATATGCGCTTCGTTAAGGTCGACTATATTGACATAATCGCGTATGGGTGTACCGTCTGCGGTATCAAACTTCCCACACGTGAGGTTGAATGGCTCAATGCCAAGAGCGCCGCGCACCGCATTTTGCATGAGATGAGGGGATGGATGTTTGCTATCGCCGATTGTACCGTCATCGGTAGCGCCACAAACATTGAAGTAGCGCAAGATAACATAGTTAAGTCCACTGAGTTTGCCATACCACCGAATGATGTTTTCTGACATTAGTTTCGATTCGCCATACGGATTGGCTGGTTTGGTGGGATGATTTTCGTCAATAGGCACATATCCAGCCTCGCCGTATACCGCACAGGTGGAGGAGAAGACTATGTTTTTCACATTGTGATCGAGCATGGTGTGCAAAAGCCGTTGCGTGGCACAAGTATTGTTGGAGAAATAATGCTCAGGCTTTTGCATCGATTCATTTACACTGCACGCTGCGGCATAGTGGAGAACAATATCAATTGAATTTTCTTTGAATATGTTGGAGAAAAATCCTCGCAAATCTACCTCGTATATTTTGAGAGTGTCAGGATATTTCTCTTTGAGAAGGTCAAGTGGTGCCCGATAACCTGTTGAGAAATTATCTACCGCAATAACCATGTATCCTTTCGCCAAAAGAAGAGAGATAGCAACCGAGCCGATGTATCCGCCCGCACCTGTGATAAGAATTTTATTCATATGTGATTATACACTTTCATTTCCAGTTCTTCCACCTACGGTTAATACCATCTTGGGTCTAATTCCCCGATGCTCTGCGTCGGGGAGTATCATTGCCGTAAGAGTTCAGGGTCTTTGACAAAACCATATCACAATACATCAATTATTATTTTGTGTCATCCCCGACCCGATCCCCGTTTTCACGGGGACGGATCCAGATTGTTGAAATAGTCTGGAGAATGGATTCCCGCCGGAGCCTGCCCTCGACTCCGATCGGGGGCGGGAATGACAATGTGTGTCAAGAAGAG
>Ga0210005_1000997_pt1 | contig 19708 bp, 20 predicted proteins | sample CryGey02umfilter_3_FD_183961 | JGI IMG/M metagenome (GOLD analysis project Ga0210005, IMG submission 183961) | Groundwater microbial communities from aquifer in Utah, USA - Crystal Geyser 4/9/14 0.2 um filter (SPAdes) (version 3) | ecosystem: Environmental > Aquatic > Deep subsurface >... | reverse complement strand
GTTTTTGGTTTCGGTGACGTGGAGCAAATGATAATGCTCCAGGCAGGCCGCTCCGTAAAGATCGGCGGCGCCCACCACCAACTGGGATTCTTTTTTGCGTTTGGCATAAGTGTATTTGGCCGGATTAAGACAATAACCGTTGGCAAAACGAAAGTCGCAGCGGGCCCGGCCCTCGATAACTTCATCGGCCATTTGAGTTAAGGCTTTGGTCGGCCCGAATTCCTTTCGGTCGGAATCGAGCATTAGGCCGGCGGCAAAAACATCAATTCCCTGCTTTAAAATCTGATTGATTACCCGAATAAGTTTGACGTCAAAAAAGTTGGTCTCATCAATGACAATCCGTTCGGCTGACTGCTTCAGCACCTTTTCCAGCAATAGCCGAGGTTTTTTAGCATCTACCAAAATTGCTGGGGCTTCAGCACCGGTATGACTCCTTAACACGGCTTTATCGGTATAACGGTTATCGAGGCTGGGTTTGAAGGCGAAAGATGTAGATACGGCAAAATATTTTTCAATCAGCCAGGTGGTTTTATCCGACCACATCGGTCCGTGGCGAACGACTAATTTGCCTTTTTTACGGCGCATGATTTTTAGTTATAAACTACAAACGGAAAAGGCGCAACTGGGGCAAGTGGCACAACCTTCGGCCTTAAACATAACCGTACCGCATTGGGGGCACTTGTTTTGAGTTTTTAATTTTATATTTTGAGATTGTTTAGAATTTAGGGTTTTGGGTTTAGAACTTGAACCGTTGTACCCAACGTTTAACACCTGCACCGACCGGCTGGTATCCCGGTAAACAGTAATTCCCTTACAGCCTAATTCCCAAGCCAGAATCAGGGCTTTGGCCACGTCATCGACCCGGAAGTCAGACCGCATATTGATGGTTTTGCTGACTGCGTTGTCGGTATATTTTTGAAACGCCGCCTGCATCTTGATGTGCTCTTCGGGTTCGAGTTCATGAGCAGTGACAAGTAATTTTTTAACCGCCTCGGGAATTTCTTTAATCCCGCGGACTGTGCCTTGGGCGGCGATTTGATCAACCAACCCGTTACTCAAATCCGCGCCGCTTTTTTTCAACTCGCTCAATAGATCGTTGTTAATTTCCGGCAACCTGATCCCGCCCATCACTTCTTTATAAAAAGCCACCGCGAACAACGGCTCGATCCCGTAGGAACAGTTAGCCACCATGGAAATCGATCCGGTCGGGGCAATGGTGGTTAAAGTGGCATTTCTAAATTTTTTGTAACCCCGCTTCTGCCACAAACTGCCGTCAAAATTGGGGAAACTGCCTTTGGTCTCGGCCAGCTTCACCGATTGCTCCCGGGCAACATCATTAATAAATTTCATCGTCTTTTCCGCCAGGGCTAAAGCTTGTTTTGAATTATACGGTATCCCCAATTTAATCAAGACGTCGGCCCAACCCATGACCCCCAAGCCGATTTTCCGGTTGCTTTTAACCACTTTGTCCACTTGTTTAAGCGGATACTTGCAAACGGTCACCACATTATCTAAAAGCCGGGTGCCGATTTGAACTGTCTCGGTTATTTTTTTCCAATCCAAATCATTATCCCGAACATGGGCCGCCAAATTAATTGAACCCAAATTGCAAGCTTCGTAGGATAATAGCGGCTGTTCGCCGCAGAGATTAACCGCTTCCAGTACCCCGGCGTGCGGCGTAGGGTTATCCCGGTTGATCCGGTCTAAAAAGATCATGCCCGGATCGCCGTTTTTCCAGGCATAGGAAGCGGCCAGTTCGAAAATCGACCGGGCGGCGACGGTGTTGACCACTTGGCCATTGCGCGGATTGACCAAATCCCAGTTTTTGTCACGTTTAACCGCCTTCATGAATTTATCGGTCACCCCTAAAGAAAAATTAATGTGGTTTAACACCCCCTCGTCTTCTTTACAGGTGATGAATTCCAGAATATCCGGGTGGGTTACGTGCATGATGACCATATTGCCGCTGCGTCTTCCGCCGGCCTGCTGAAGCATCTCCGAGGCTTCGTTGACAATTTTCATCAACGCTACCGGTCCGGCCGCCCGGCCGGTCGTCGTCGCCACCACATCCCCTTTAGGCCGGATGCGGGAAAATGAAAACCCCACCCCGCCGCCGTTTTTCTTAAGGATTGATGATTCTTTGACCGATTCGAAAATCCCCTCGACCGAATCAGGCATCGGGATGACAAAACAGTTGGCCAGCTGATTATTAATCGTGCCGGCATTGGCCAAAGTCCGGCCGCCCGGTAAAAACCGCAATTGACTCATCACAGTAAAAAACCGTTCTTCCCAAATCGCCCGGTTCTTTTTATCTGTTTCCGCTAGCGCCAAAGCCCGGGCCACCCGCCGGAAACAACCTTTGGGAGTTTCGAGCGGCTTGCCGTTGTCATCTTTTCTTAAATATTTATTCTTGAGCACCACAATCGAGGCATATGGCAAACCAATGTCATCAACCACGCCTAAACCGTGCTCGGCTTTGTGTTCCTGGCGCTGACGCTCGCGGGCAATGATAAACGCCCGGGCAATGTCGTAAAGCTTGTCGTCGATTAAAATCCGTTCGACCACGTCGCCGATTTCGTCCGAACCCAAAATCTTTTCCTGCTCAAAGCGTTTTTTAAGTTCGGCAATAACTTTAATCCCGATAGTTTTGGCTTGATCCAAATCTTCTTTGCCGATATTTTCCTGCGCCCGAAAAAGCGAGTGAATGACTTTATCATCACTATATAATTGAAGTTCCCCGGATCTTTTTTTTACCTGAAAATTAAGCGCGTTCATAGCCTTACTACTGTGTCAAAAAAACAATTTCTTGGCAACCGGTAATTACTGTATCAAACTAGGCCTACGAGGAGTCTCCTTGCAGGTTAACTGGTTTTTTCCAGGAAGCCCACTTGCAATTAGGATAGTTGCCGCAACCGTAAAAACTTTTGCCGCGGCGGGTTTTCTTGATGACGACTTCACCGCCGCAAGTGGGACACTTGACATCAGGGACAACATCTTTATACCTGGCAGTATATTTACATTCGGGAAAACGCGAACAGCTTAAAAATTTACCGAACCGGCCCAGGCGGATGACAATATCTCCCTCCTTACAATCCGGGCATTTATCCCCGGTAGTTTCGGTAGCAATCTTAGCCCGTTCGGCTTTTTCCGTAACTTCGATTAACTTGGTATCAAAAGGCAAATAGAAGTTTTTGAGTAATTCTGTTGACTTAAGTTTACCTAAGGCAATTTGGTCCAAATCGTCTTCCATTTTAGCGGTAAAATCGTAGTCCATGATGGTATCAAAGTGCTTGATTAAAAATAAAGTGACGGTTTCCCCGATCGCCGTCGGCTTTAACTTTTGCTCGTCTTTTTCCACATAGTAGCGGTCCTGAATGGTGCTAATAATCGGCGCGTAAGTTGATGGCCGGCCGATGCCTTTTTTCTCCAGTTCTTTGATCAAACTGGCTTCGGTGTAGCGCGGGGGCGGTTGGGTGAATTTTTGCTCCGGCAGAACTTTAACCAACTGCAGTTTATCCCCCGCGGCCATTTTGGGTAAATTAACTTCGGTTTGTTTGAAGCCGTCGCCGACTTTCATCCAGCCATCGAATTCCATTTTTTCGGCTTCGGCTTTTAATTCATAAGCTTTAACTCCCTGGGCCTTTATCACAAGAGTAGTTTTTTTAAACAGCGCCGGCTTCATTTGGCAGGCCACAAACCGCTGCCAAATTAATTGATACAGCCGCTGTTCGCTTTTACCCAATTCATCGGCACTGACAGTTAACTTGGTCGTCCGGATGGCTTCATGAGCACCCTGCACATTCTTGGACCGGCTTTTGTAAAAATTAGGCTGATCCGGCAGATACTCTTTACCATAAGTACTATTTATATAGGCACGGCACATCTCGATCGCTTCCTGGGCTAAATTAACACTATCCGTCCGGTGATAAGTAATCAAACCGTTTTCGTACAAATGCTGGGCCATGGCCATGGTTTTTTTGGCACTCCAGCCAAGGCGGTTGCCGGCCAAACGCTGAAGCGTGGAAGTAATCAGCGGCGGATAGGCATGACGGGACAGAGTTTTTTGATCGATTGATTTTACTTGATACTCGGACGCTTCCAAGTCATTTACCGTTGTTTGTGATTCGGCTTTATTTTTGAGCGCCTTAATTAATTGCACCAAAAAATTAATTTTGTCCTTTTGCAGCTCGACTTTAATTTCCCAATACTCCTGGGGCACAAAAGCTTTAATCAATTGTTCCCGTTCGACAATCAAACGCACCGCCACGCTTTGCACCCGGCCGGCGGACAGGCCGCGCCTAACCTTGCGCCACAAAAGCGGCGAGAGTTTATAACCGACTAACCGGTCTAAAATCCGGCGGGCCTGCTGACTGTCGACCAATTTCAGGTCAACTTTACCCGGATTTTTTAGGGCCGTCGCAATCGCGTTTTCGGTAATTTCGTGGAAAACAATCCGCTTAAAATCCTTGGCCGTATCTTTTAAAATATATTCTAAATGCCAGGCAATGGCTTCACCTTCACGGTCCGGGTCGGTTGCTAAAATAATCTCGGTGGCGGCTTTAGCGGCTGTTTTTAGTTTGGTCACCGTCGCCTGCTTTTTCTTATCGATGACGTACTCCGGCTCGAAATTATGCTCCAAGTCCACCCCGAGTTTTTTGCTGGGCAGATCGCGCAAATGCCCCATTGAGGCTTCGATCTGATATTTATCCCCTAAAAACCGGGTTAACGTTCGGGCCTTGGTCGGCGATTCAACAATGATTAATTTCATAATGCTATACTATAAATAGTATGGATAAGTTTAAGCAAGTCCTAATAATTTTAACCGCCCTGTCAATTCTCACCTCCAGCTGTCTCTTTTACCAAAACCAAAATTTACAAAAAAAAATTAGTCAGCTATCCATCCAACCCTCACCTTCGCCAACTTCTTTCCCTGAAACTCCGTCTGCCGACCCGACTACCGACTGGAAACTGTATCAAGGAAAATATTTTTCATTTAAACATCCGCAGAATTGGACAAATAATACATCAAATAATCTAGAAGTAATAGGTTTACGAATTTCACCAAATGCTCTATTTGAAACATCGTACAAAAATTACAGCTATGAAAAGGGTGTTCAAAGTTTTGCAGACCGGAAATCATCCAAATTAACAATCTCAAACAAAGAAGCCACAAGATTTGAAATGACAGGTAGCGGAGATATATTACCTCGAAATTCTTCAATAATCTCATTTGTAGTTAAAGGAATAGGAGATACAAGCTATTCCATAGTTTTCAATGGTGATCAAAAGGATATTACTGAACAATTAATAAACCAAATCCTCTCCACGTTTCAATTTTTAGATTAGGCAGTGTATAATTAATTTATATGGGTATGACCACTATTTCTGCTACTGTCAGAAGTCTTAACCGGCCGAGTAAAAAAATCACCGCTAAATTCCTGGTGGATACCGGTGCATCGTTTACTGTTTTGCCGAATAAATTCGTCAAAAAACTCGGTCTCCAACCAGAAAAAACTCAATCGTTCAGCCTCGCCGACGGCACGACCGTTACCAGAAAATTAGGCTTTGCGATGGTAGAAATCAACGGGGATAAATCACCGTCCATGGTAGTCTTGGGCGAAAAGAATGACTCACCGCTTATAGGAGTTTATACCTTGGAGGGAATGGGGTTGATGGTCCATCCTTTCGAGAGAAAACTTATTCCCATGAAGTTAATGTTAGGTTAAAGATAGTTCTTCCCAAATATCCTCAACCTTGGTGACTAACTTGGCCCCCTGCTGGATCAGGAGCGCCGGACCGGCGGCGGTCGGCGAATCAATCGACCCGGGAATGCAAAATACTTCCCGGCCGTAATCGGCGGCAAAACCGGCAGTAATTTTCGTACCGCTTTTCTCACCGCCTTCAATTACCAATGTCCCCAAAGTCAAACCGGCCAAAATCCGGTCGCGCCGGGGAAAATTTTGCTTATTTAACGGATAATCTAATGGAAATTCACTCACCAAAGCGCCGCCGTGACTGATAATCTCCTCGGCCAACCCGGCGTGCTCGGGCGGGTAAATCCGCTCCAAACCATGACCCAAAACCGCTACGGTTTTACCGCCAACCCCCAAACAGACCCGGTGGGCCCAGCCATCGACTCCTCTGGCCAAACCAGAGAAAATTGTTAATTTTTTAGCTAACTCACGAACCAACTTACCGGTTACCTGACGACCGTACTCGGTCATCTTCCGCGTGCCGACCACTGTTATTCCCGGCCGGTTTAAGACCTCTATTGAGCCTTTTATAAATAAAATAAATGGCGCAAAATCAATCTCTTTTAATAATTTAGGGTATCTTTTATCTTCAATTGTTATCGCTCTAATTTGATATCTTTCCTGTCTCTCCATCTCCTTGTCTAAATCCTTATTATTTTGCCATTGACGATTCAAATCCGGCCCGGCCTCCCAGATTTTTTGAACCGAGCCAAAATGCTTTAATAAAAATTCCAGCCGATTCCGGCCAAATCCTTCCCACCCGCTCAACCCCACCCAATACTTTAAATCTTCCATAGTATATAAATTAATTCTCGATCGATAATTGATTTATATAGTTGTATACGACATCTCCCTGCCAATTTTTAGGTAAAAGTTGCCGCGGTAACTGGGGGTCATCTTTTAAAATTTTCAAGTAACGCATCTTTATAATAAACTTCTCCTCTTTTGTCAGAAATTTTTTCTCTTTGAACAAGAGCAGTAAATTATCATAACGGCGGTTAAGTTCAAACAAATGGTACCACTGCTCGACCAGCTCCTGAACGGTTTTACCGCCGATACCCTCGCTGCTTTTTAAAGAAGAAATTAAAACAATACCTTCGTCCTGATAAATCAAATTTTCCTGCCGTAATTCCCGGCTTAAATCCGCAACCGAGATCCAAACGCTTTTCTGTAGCTTCACCGCCCGATGCGCTGCCAGCCAGCGGGCAAGCTGCTGACGTTTTTCTTTCTTGGTCTCTTTAATGTCGTAAGTAATCAAGTGCAATCGTCCATCCCAGGGGCGGTTCTTCCGATAGCGGGGCAGAAGCCGTTTCAGCCGTTCCCTGCCGGCCCGGGTCAGCACCAGGTCCCGCCGCCGATTTTCCAAATAGTCTTTCTTCCTCGCGTAGGCAGTCCCGGAATTTAACAGTTTCTCCCGGAAAAAAGCGGCCAGCTCAAAACTGTTCCGGAGAATTTTTACAATGCCTTTATGGCTGAAGCCGGCGGCATACAGATTCAACCCGAAAGAGGCGGCGAATAAAATCAAGTCGACACCGGTAACAAACAGGCCGGCGGAAATTACGGAAACGGGATCGGTTTTATTATTTTTCATTTATATAAAATCATACTCGATCGCATAATAAAATATATAGTAGCATAATTACAAAGCCAAGCCGATTAGCAGCCAAAACCGACTGGAAGACTACTGCCGGGAAAACCAATAAATCAATAATTCTTTGGCCACCGGAGCGGCTTGGTAAGAACCCTCGCCTGCTCCCTCCAATAAAACTGTCACCACAATATTGGGGTTATCTGCCGGAGCAAACCCGGTAAACCAAGCGTGAGTTTTAGCTTGATCTCCTGCCTGCGCAGGCAGACCGAATTCCGCCGTCCCGGTTTTACCGGCCACCGGAATCGGAAAATCAAAAAAAGGAAAGGCGGTGCCGCCGGTTTGGGTCACCTGACTCATCCCTTCGATAATCAAGGCCAAAGTTGACGGGCTAATATCCAACTGCCGGCAATTCTTGTTTCCGACTAGATATGGCCGGCAAAAGTTACCTTGAGCGGCAATTAAACCGGCCATTTGATTAACCTGCAAGGGCGTCATTAAAATATCACCCTGACCGATGGCGCTGATTAAAGTGTCACCTAAAAACCAGTCTTCTTTTTTGACCATTTGCTTCCAGTCCGGATCGGGCATAACCCCGGCCGCTTCTCCGGGCAGATCGATCATAGTCTTATTGCCGACACCGAACCACTTGGCCCATTCAGATAAAGCTCTAATCCCTAGCGATTCGCCCAAACGGTAAAAGAAAATATCGTTGCTTCGTTTAATCGCCCCGACTAGATTCAGCCAGCCTTCCGTCCGGCCGTACTGGCTGAAATACCAGTTACCGTAACGGTAGGGGCCGATTTGAATCTCACCCGTATCCTCGATCATGGTCGTTTGATCGATTTTTTTCTCTTCTAAAGCCGCGACGGCAGTAATAATTTTAAAAGTCGAGCCGGGAGGGTAAACCCCGCCAATCGCCCGGTTAAATAAAGGCAGATTTTTATCGGTTAAATACTGCCCGACCGCGTCTGGTTTAAACCCCGGACTGGAAACCAGAGCTAAAATTGCCCCGGTTTGCGGCTCGCTGGCGACTAACGCCCCCTTACGTCCGGCCAGTAAAGCAAAAGCTTTTTGCTGGAGGCCCTTATCCAGGGTCGTGGTCAAATCGGCCCCGGGTTGCGGATCATTCCGGCCGATCTCCCGGACAACCAAACCCTCGGCATCGGTTTCCACCAGCAAGCTGCCATCCTTGCCTCGCAGTAATTGATCGTAAACCAATTCCAGACCGTCTTTACCGATAATTTCCCGGTTCCCCTCGCCCACGTAGCCCAAAACGTGACCGAAAGCTTCGCCGGCGCCGGTTAAAGACTGGTTAAAACGGTCATAGATTTTACCCCGCTCGGCCGGCAATTTAATTACTTTCACCCGATTTTCCCGGGCCAGAGTTTGATAATAATCGTGATTGATCAAACCCACGCCGATCAACCGGGCTAACAAACCGAATAAACTTAAAGTCACCAGCCAGTCAAAAATTAACCATCTCATTATTTTATATAGTATACTATTTTCATGAAGCTCATCTGGCGATCGGTGGTTTTAGTGCTGACCCTGATGGTTATTTATCTCGCGTTTCCAATTCTAATTGTGCCTTCGTCCCTGCCGGCAATCCAAGAACTGGCAACCGGACCGGCCGACGCGGCCATTTTTGAATTGGGAATTCCCCAAAAACCAACCCTTAATGGCACCCTGAAAACCCTGAAGATCCGCCACCGCCTGGGTGTGGCGATCATCCGGGAAACTTTAACTCAAACCGCGCTTTAACCGGACCATTTCCAGTAATCGGGCGTTAGCCAACAGTTTCGCCAAGCCCCGGACCACCGCATCTTGGGGCGCTTCGGTAATCCCGACCGGCATCTTAGTGGCTTCAGCAATCACTTGGTCAATCCCCGGCATTAAACCGGCGGCACCGCAAAGAATGATGCCATGCTGGAGAATATCTCCCACCAATTCCGGCGGGGTTTCTTCTAAAATATCGGCCACGGCGGCGGTAATTTCCTGGATAATCGGCGCCAGTACTTCCCGGATTTCCGCGCTTTTTAGTTTCAATGACCGGGGCAAGCCTTTCCCTATGTCCCGGCCGCGGACCACAAAGATTTTTTCTTTTTCCAAGGCAGCCGCCGAACCGATATTGATTTTCACTTCTTCGGCCGTGGCCTCGCCCAACAATAAACCGCGGCTCAAACGGACCGCTTTGACAATCGCCTGGTCCATAGTTTGTCCGGCCACTCTCAAAGACCGATTAACCACGATGCCGGATAAAGAAATCACGGCAATTTCGGTGGTCCCGCCGCCGATATCCACCACCAAATGGCCGTCGGGACGGATCACTTCAATCCCGGCGCCTAAAGCCGCCGCTAACGGCCCTTCCACTAATAAGGCCCGGCGGGCGCCGGCTGACAGAGCCGCATCCTGGACCGCCCGCTTTTCCACTTCAGTCAACCCGCCGGGAATGCCCGCGACCACCCGCGGCCGCAGCAGCCGCGGCAACCAGCCAATGTGCTGGCTTATTTGTTCGAAATAGTGTTTGAGCATCACCGCGGTCGCATCGAAATCGGCGATGACGCCGCCCTTAATCGGCTGGACGACCTCAATCGCCTCGGGATTTTTCCCCAGCATTTTCTTAGCTTCCATTCCCACGGCCAAAAGTTCTTTGGATTTTTTCTTGCGGGCAATCACCGTCGGCTCCCGGACAATCACCCCTTTGCCGGACAAATTAATCAAGGTATTGCTGGTGCCTAAATCCACGGCCAAATCATAAACTAACGGTAAATACATGTTAAAATCATTCTAACATGATCGCCGCGGCTTTTTATCTGCTCTTTATTATCGTCCCGTTAATTTTAACTCCCTGGAACTTTGAGCTGTTTGAGTTTAACAAAATGCTGACGGTTTACGCCGGAGCGATTATTATTGCCGGCGCCTGGGCAGTCGAGTCCATCCGTTCCCACCGCTTCATTTTCCGGCGCACGCCGCTGGACCTGCCGCTGGTGCTATTTTTAATTTCCCAAATCATTTCCACTATCCTTTCGATCGACCGGCATACCTCAATCTGGGGCTACTATTCCCGCTTCCACGGCGGGCTGTTATCCACTATTTCCTACTTAACCCTTTACTGGGCCTACGCCGCCTTTATGACCGATAAAACCAAAAAAGCTGTGGCCGTAATTTTATCCACCGGTTTAGTCGTCAGCCTTTACGGCATCGCCGAACATTTCGGCATTGATAAACACATCTGGGTCCAAGACGTCCAGAACCGGGTCTTTTCGACCTTAGGCCAGCCCAACTGGCTGGCGGCCTACCTAATCATGCTGATCCCTTTAAGCCTACCCCGCTGGCCGCTCACCGCGATTTATTTATTGGCGCTTTACTTCACTAAATCCCGTTCCGGTTTTTTAGCTTTGGCCGCCGCCGCGCTGGTTTACGGCCTAATGCGCTGGCGCAAAACGACCCTATTCTTTATCGCTTTTATTCTTGTATTCATGTATTTTGCCCGTCCCTATTTGCCCCAACTCCAGCCTACCGGCGGCCTGGCCAATGAAGTGCCGCTGGCCCAATCCGGCGGTTCCAGTTCTTCAGATATCCGGCAAGTGGTCTGGCGCGGGGCAATTGACATTTGGAAACATTACCCGGTGTTCGGTTCCGGAGTAGAAACTTTTGCTTATTCCTACTATAACTTCCGGCCGGTCGAACACAATTTATTATCCGAATGGGACTTTTTATACAACAAAGCCCACAACGAGTTTTTAAACTTTCTGGCGACGACCGGGGCGTTTGGTTTGGGCAGTTATTTACTGTTAATCGGCTGGTTTACAATTTGGTGTATTCAAAGTATAAAAACTCATACTCGATCGCAAATGATTTTATATAGTTCGCTTTTGGCCGGATACATTGGTGCCGGCGTCAGTAATTTTTTCGGCTTTTCCGTCGTCCCGGTGGCGCTGATGTTTTTCCTTTGGCCCGCCATAGCCTTGGCGAAGGCGGCTGACCCCGAGGCAAAGCCCGCTTATCCTATCAATAATTTTCAGGCGATCTCGATAGCCATAATTAGTTTACTCACTTTATTTGGCTTACTTTTCGTCGTTAAACTCTGGCGGGCCGACTATTTATATAATTTAGGCAAAAATCAGGCCAAGGCTAAAAGACTGCAGGAAGGCTGGCAGAATTTAAGCCGGGCCGTCCAGCTTTCCCCAAAAGAACCGGTGTTCCGTAACGACCTGGCTGAAACCGAAGCCCAGCTGGCCGTGGCCTATGCCTCACCTTCCGCTCAAACCGCCAAGAAATTTAAAGACCAAGCTGTTAAAAACGCCGACTTGGTTATTGCCCAAAACCCGGTCAACCTGAACTTTTGGCGCTCGCGCATTAAAATTTTCCTGACCTTGGCCGAACTGGATCCGGATTATTACAACGAGGTTTTGCGTTCTTTTGACCAAGCAATTACCCTGGTCCCGACCGACGCCAAGCTAACCTACAATCTGGGATTGGTTTATAACCAGCTGGGCCAAACCGGTTTGAGCGAGCAACTGCTGGTCAAAACCGTCGGCATTAAACCCAATTACGAAGCCGCCCGCAATTCTTTAGGATCTTTATACGAACAAACCCAGCGGCCGGAGTTGGCACGGGAACAGTACGAATATATTCTGGATTATTTAAACCCAGGCAACCAAGTCGTCAAAGAGCGGCTGGAAAAACTTAATTAATAATTACCTATTTATTTCTCTATTAATAGCTTCTATGCCGGCATGAACTACATTAGTAAATGCCAATAAACTAGCAGTTACCCCGACACCTAATGAAACCCAACTAAGTGCACTCAGTGTTTCAGCTTGAGAAATATATATAGAAACATTATGTTGTAATGCTGACACCAAATGTATTTGTTCCCACGTTAAATCCGAACCTGATGATAGAATTGTTGATGAGGCTTTTAATAAAGGTTCAGCTTTTCCTATAGCACTTATTGCAAAATTTGATCCAATCCGATCAAAACAAAAGCCTATAACACTTATACCTACATCAGAAACAGTAGTCAGAAATCTATTCCGCTGAGGCGGTGTTTCTAGTTCTTGTTTTTTGGCCATATTTGTAATTATTGTACTCCTAATGTCAAATTCTCTGTGTATAATACCACCATGGCGAAAATTGTCACCTACCCTCACCCGGCCCTGCGGCAAAAAGCCTCACCGGTCACCCGGTTCGATCAAGAGCTAATCAAGCTGGTCGACGAGCTGAAAGCGACGCTGATACCCAAACGCGCTGGGCCCCAGGGCGTCGGCCTGGCCGCCAACCAGATCGGAGTCTTAAAACGGGTATTTTTAATGACTTTGCCGGACAAATCGATCCAGCCGCTGGTCAACCCGGAGATTATTAAAATTTATCCGAAAACCATGGCCCAGCTCCCCGAAGACCTGCAGTTCATGGAAGGTTGCCTGTCTTTTCCCGGCTATTTTGGCTTTATCGACCGGCCGATCAAAATTAAGGTCCGCTATCAAACCATTACCGGCGCAATCAAAGAACAGGTTTTACTCAAACCCTATTCGTCTTACTTTCAGCACGAGCGCGATCACCTGGACGGAATTTTATTTATCGATTATCTGAAAAAATCCGGCGAACCAATTTACCTGGCCGACAAAACTACCCGCAAACTCAAAGCCGTCAAAAACCCGTTTTAAACTACCTGCAGGGTTGGACCCTGCAGGTTAGCTGACGGCGATTTGCTTGAGGCAGGCTTTGACGGTTTCGTCGCTGACGGACATGCCCGGCAGATATTCGACTATTTGCGAATAATCAACGTCGGCAAAATAATTTAGTTGTTCCCGCACCATTCGTTCATTTATCTCTATACCAAATAATTTTCCGGCAATTTTCATCACCGCTGCCAAAGAATACTGCTTAAAAATAAAGTACAAATCCACATAATCTTTCCATTTCGCCCTCTGGCCCAAAGCGTAAATTTTCATGGCGGCAATCGTCGGTACATCCGGCACGGTAATAATTTCTTCCCAGTTAATTTGGTGCGGCACGATGAAAGGAAACTGATACCAAGTCATTCTGACGCCGTGGACGTCGATCGTCATTTGACCCCTGCTTTTAACATAGACTTTATCGACCGGGTAAAAGCGGCGGACATTTTTTAACAAACTGTCGTTGGCAAATTCCCGATCACTAAACAAATCAAAATCGATTGAACGCCGGTGTCCCAACTGCAAGGCCAAAGCCGTACCGCCGACCAAATAAAAATCGTGAGAAAACTTACTGATTAAAGGCAATAAATCCTGCTGGTTTTTGGTCAAAACTTCAGTGTACATGAGCGGCCAAATAATCATGGAATAAAACTTGTACCGGTTGGCGCAAATTCACCCGCCTCTTTGACATCATTTGCTCAAACAGCTGTTTAATTTTTTTAAGCCCCCACCATTGCTTTAAATCCAGAAAGTCCTCCCACTGGCCGTAGTTCATTACCGCTTCAAGAATAACCTCGTCGGACAGTTTATCAAGCTGGGACGTCGACCACCATAAACCATGACGTTCTTTTAGCCATTTAGCCCGCGTTTTCTGGTTTAACTTCATAATTAATTATAGCAAGAATGGTATGATAAAGTCATGGTCAAGATTTTATTTTTGGGCAACAATACCGGCTATTCCAACCAGGTCAAAACCGCCTTAATAAAGGCCGGCTATAAACTATCAATTTCTATACTCGATCGAACAGCAGAATTGATAGTTTCTGCCGCCTACGGCCGGAAACTGCCCCCGGGCGGATTAAATCTCCACCCGTCGCTCTTGCCCGCCTACCGCGGGGCGACGCCGGTGCCCCACCAGATTTTGGACGGAGCCAAACAGTCAGGCATTACCATTATTAAAATGACCGGTGAGTTTGACGCCGGACCGATCGTCGCCCAAGAGGCAGTGCCGGTCTTGCCCGACGATACCGATTTGGACCTCCTCAACCGCTGCTTTACCGCCGGTTCTCGCCTGTTAATTAAAATCCTGCCCGATTATTTGAACAATAAAATTACTCTTTTACCTCAACCGCAAAAATCACCCACACCGTACTGTAAACGCTTTACCAAGCAGGACGGTTTTGTCAGCTGGGATGAGTTTAAGGTCGGCGTAGACGATAAAAAAATCCGGGCTCTTTTTCCCTGGCCGGGCGTTTGGACCACTATGCCCAACGGCAAAATCTTAAAGCTTCTGCCAAAAAATATGTATCAGCTCGAAGGCAAACAACCGATCACTTTTTGCCAATTCAAAACCGGTTATAGCCATTTGCTACAATAAACCGATGAATATCACTCTTTTCGGCGGAAGTTTCAACCCGCCGACGCTGGGGCACGAGATTGTACTGGACCAGATTTTTAAATTAAAGCTAATCCCCGGCCTTGACGAAATCTGGCTATTGCCGGAATACCAGCACTCGTTTGCCAAAAATTCATCCCTCGTTGAGGTTCACCACCGGCTCGAAATGACTAAGTTTTTATTGCAACCGCAGGTCAAAATTTCCACGGCTTGCCTTGACCAAAAAATGTCCGGCAACACCATTGACCACATCAAATTTCTACAAAAACAATATCCCGTTAATAAGTTTTCATTTTTAATGGGTTCGGATAATTTGAAAACTTTTGACCTTTGGCCCAAGTGGCAAAGATTGCTAAAATTAATGGTCTTTTATGTTTACCCGCGCCGGGGTTTTGCCTTTAAACCGCTTTACCCTAACATGATTCCGCTAATCCATCCGCGGCAGAAAATTACCAATATTTCTTCAACTATGGTCAGGAAAAAACTGGAACATGGGGAAAATTGCGCTGATTTACTGCCCCAAGCCGTAGCCGGGTATATTAAGCAAAAGCGGCTTTTTTCAGCTGACGGACACAACTGGAACAAAGGCTCAAGCGCTGTTTAATCCCGTTTTTGACCACTGTCACCCGATGCAGATTGGGTTTAAACGTCCGCTTAATCCGATTTTTGGCGTGGGAGACAAAGTGACCGTACTGTGATCCTTTGCCGCAGTTTTGACATTTCATCGACATACGATATGTTATCATAATCCTGATGTTTAGTGAATTACTGTTTTTTCTGCCGGCCTTAATTATCGCCATTACTATCCACGAATTTGCCCATGCCTGGATGGCCGACCGGTTGGGCGATCCGACGCCGCAGCTGCAGGGACGGCTGTCTTTAAATCCGCTCAAGCACCTCGATCCGATCGGCACGCTGATGCTGTTATTTTTCCGCTTCGGCTGGGGCAAACCGGTGGAGTTTGACCCGTATAATCTGCGTCACCCCCGCCGCGACGCCGCTTTAATCTCCCTGGCCGGCCCGGCGGTTAATTTGATTCTGGCGACGGCTTTATCTTTAGTATTAAAATTTTCCGGCTCTCCACTATTCTCTATATTCTTATATCCTGTAATCCTGATTAATATTAATTTAGCGATTTTTAATTTATTGCCGGTGCCACCGCTGGACGGGACCAAGATTTTGTACGGCATTTTGCCCGCTGACTGGGCCGACGAGTACAACGATTTTATGGGCCGCTACGGCACGATTTTGCTGATTTTGCTGATTATCCCCATCGGCGGTTCGTCTTTGGCGATCAACCTGATCATGCCGGTGATAAACGGGATTACTAAACTGCTACTGTATAGCTGAGGCCGGGTTTTTCATTACACTAATTCCTAATTCAGTAACTACTAAGTCTTTTTTCATCACTACATATGGTCTTAAAGGACTAATAATTCCAACTTTTGAACAAAAATGATTAATTCTAGTAACTATTTGAGTTGCCATTTTCCAATTAATATTTCCTCTCTTTTCATAATCAATCTCCAACCAATCTGAAAAGACATAGTTTTCGTTTTTTACTTTCAACTCACCATCTTCATTTACCACTAGATTATTAAAAATAAAATCAAACATATCTTGGTTAATCTCATTTTGTCTAAAATTTAAAGAAAATATATCCACTACCATTTTTTTGAAATCATCGGGCAGATAAAGACCTTTAGAGAACATCTTTATTCCCTCTTCCAATATTGTCGGCATCTCTGCTAAATCCCTAAACATTTTTATGGCATGGATTGCTTGCGGATGACTTGGTGCAGAAAAATTAATTATTAGACCTTTTGATGTTTTGGGTAATTTATTCATTGTATAAATATATGGCAATCTGGCTACTGGAGAATTTATCGTCTGCCCAGACAAAAGAAAATAGATAAATCTGTCTGTACCAAAAATATCATTAACTCTATCAACTGCTCTTAAGGCATCCTGCCTAAAATGTCTTAATATCTTATCTGCTAAATTCGGTATTTGACTTGAAGATTTTTCCACAGACAAAGCTGTGTCAATAGCCCGTGTCGTATTGGTCACGCTAATTTCTGCCAGAATATCTCCCCATTGTCTATCCAGCAATCTTCTTCCTCCTATCAATGCCTGCACGTTATTTACCCTAGAAAAGTGAGATAAACTCTCAAGTTTATCACCTAGTAATTCTCTAAAATATTGTCTCCGAGACTCAAGCTTTTCCATATCAAATCCTTCTCGAATTTCCCTAGTGTTTTCTCTAAATCTCTCATAATTCTGCCTTATTTTCTCTTTCTTTCTGAAATAAACCCTTTCTAAATCATCCATGTCTTTTATATCAAACCCAATTAGCATTCTAATAAACATGTCATAGGTAAACAGTTTCTCCTCAAGAAACAATCTCAACTGTTCCTTATCAGTCTCTGACCATTCAGCTTTATCAGTCAAAGGATCTAATTTTTCTAATATGTAATTAACATACCCCTCCATCCCTTCCACCCTTGCAATTAATCTTCTTTGTAGCTTTGATAAGCCAATACCATCTAATTCTTCTGTTTTTGGCCTAGATCCCAATTTTTCCTGAATAAATTTTGTATAATTATTATTTCTAGTGCACATCAGTATCAATTTTGATATCGTCTTTCTTGCTGGTAAAGTTGCATGTTGCCACACCCCTCTCAAACCTTTTTGGAAATTATCAACTTCTATGGCTCTAACCGTTTGGTTAAAAGGATTTATCTGCAATTGTTGAGGTAACTCTCCAGTAAGCTTATCTCTGGCTACTCTGAAAGTCACAGAGTCTCGTACCATTAAAACATAAGCCCAGTATTTTCCTTCTTTGTTAGGATCCAAAAATCTTTCTTTCGAAGTATCCATTTTGTCAGCGTCATAAACCAGTTGAGTGATGAGATTATCTGGATTTTTCCACTTATATTTTGGCTTTCCATGATCTGCCACCGCACACAAAACGTCTTCAGCCTCCTCTTGCTTTAAACCAAAACCAGTAATCAATTCTTTTGGGTTTCTTGCCTCTCTCTCAATATCATGCAATATCACCCCAACTTTTGCCTTAAAAAGCTCCCGCCCTCCTATGTCCGGATTTGAAACGACTATTAAATCCAAATTTTCTAAGCAATTTATAATATGTCGTCGATTGTGATTTCCATTTTCAGGATAAATTTGTAAAACTGATTCAAATTCCTCCTCAAGTACATTTTTATCAATTTCTCCAACACTCATAAATACTTGACTCCGTGAAAAATTTGCTATAATCATCTTACTGCCCTGCGGGGCCCGTTGACAAGTGAAGAGGTTTTTCCTCAACAAATTTTTGTACGGGAGGCAAAGATTCCGAAAAGCTGTGGCTTGCCGGATAGCCTACCCACCCTAAGACCTTTTCTTGGGGACCACTTTTCACCAACGGCCAGGCGGGGCTTTTTGTAGTAAAATGGTGCTATTGCCGGAGTAGCTCAGCGGTAGAGCACCAGTTTTGTAAACTGGGAGTCGTGGGTTCAACACCCACCTCCGGCTCAAAACTGATAAAATATATCTATTGCTGGAGTGGTAGAGTGGTCAAATACACTTCTCTGTAAAAGAAGCGCCGCAAGGCTTCCTTGGTTCGAATCCAAGCTCCAGCACTAAATATGCACTCATTTATTATTCAGCTTAAAAACCGGCTAAAAACCAAAAAACTCAAGGGTTTGGCTTTAGATATCGATGACACGCTCGCCCAGTCCGGCGACGCTTGGATTGAGGGCATTCAAAAAGCTTTCGGCAATCCGGAAAATTTGACAGTCGAGGAAGTTAAGACAAAATACCGCTATTCCTACAACGCCCCCTACTGGAACAGCCCGGCAATCAGACAATGGGAAGAAAGTATCCGTTACAACGAAGGCTGGCACCGGGTACTGCCGCTGATTAAAAACGCCAATCACATCGTCGAAAAAATCCACCGATTAGTCCCGATCGTCGCCTACCTGACTGCCCGGCCTAAACAACTACTGACGGCTACCCGCGACTGGCTGGATAAACACGGTTTCCCACCGGCAGAAATTATCTACCGGCCGGCGGCCGTCCGCTTGCCGAACAATTTAGCCTGGAAAGCCAAAGTTTTGGAGTATTTATACCCCCAGGTTATCGGCATGGTTGACGACCATCCCCAATTGGCTAAAGATTTATCCAAAACCTATCCGGGCACACTTTATCTTTATGATTATCACGATCAGGCACCAAGGGGTGATATTAATATTATTCCCTGTAAAAATTGGCAAGAGGTGTTAGAATCACTTGTGCCGCTTTAGCTCAGCTGGCAGAGCACGTCCATGGTAAGGACGGGGTCGCGAGTTCGATTCTCGCAGGCGGCTCTTGAGGTAAATCAAGAAAGGAGTATAATTAATTATGGCAAAAAAAGGTCCGCGGGGCTTAATCGCCTTTGTTTGCACTATCTGCAAATCGCAAAACTATATTAACCAGAAAAATAAAACCAACGTGCCGGATAAGTTGGCGCTAATGAAATATTGCCGGCACTGCCGCAAGCACACACCGCACAAAGAATCAACCAAATTGAAATAATTTGTCCGGGCTCGTAGTATACCGGTAACACACTTCCATGGCATGGAAGAGTAGCGGGTTCAATTCCCGCCGGGTCCACCTCATAAATTAGATTGATACAACAATCTTTTTTGGTGTCATTTTCCAAAGGATTAAGGCCGTGATTACCCCAACTATACCAATAACGCTAAAGGTTTTGGCATTGCCTAGATGATCGGCCAAAAATCCAGCCAGCGCCGGACCGATGACATAACCGATATTGGTGTAAAAATCCTCCAGACCTTCAATCTCTTTTTCATACTTGCCCGCTTCGGCAATGTAATCGGCGAAGGCCGCCCGCAAAGCCGGCCAAGCCAAACTCATCAGCATTGAAGAGAAAAAAACCGTAATGACCATTAATAGCGGTGAAGTCTGATAGCCCAAAAATACCAGCAACGACGAACCGGTCAGCAGCCCTAAAAAGGCGGTCCGTTTCTTACCCAGCTTGGCCGTGATTGAACCAACCCACCAGCCA
>Ga0210005_1000992_pt1 | contig 19763 bp, 20 predicted proteins | sample CryGey02umfilter_3_FD_183961 | JGI IMG/M metagenome (GOLD analysis project Ga0210005, IMG submission 183961) | Groundwater microbial communities from aquifer in Utah, USA - Crystal Geyser 4/9/14 0.2 um filter (SPAdes) (version 3) | ecosystem: Environmental > Aquatic > Deep subsurface >... | reverse complement strand
CTTTCCATGCCCAGCAGAAGACACATCTCAGACAGCAACCGACACAGTCTGCGGTAGATATACCGCCATAGAATCTTGAAGGTCTAAAGCGGTAGTATTTCCTACGGTCGTTTTTGCATACGATATTCCTAGCAATTACTGCTATTTCAATGGGGCTAAACATAAGAAATTATACCATGCTTGAAAGTAACAAAAGACGGGGGTTTGCGCTACCTTTTCAAACAACCGAGTTTCCTGATTAAGAGGATAGTTTAGTCGTCTTTAGCCATCCGCTGGAATGATTTTGTTATGTCAAAAACAACTCTTAAATCCCCCATATTTCTTCAGAGTCTTCAATATCAGGGTCATCATATCTTTCCATAGTCGCAAGCCACTCAGGCATCTCTTCTTTTATTGTCTCTTTCAAATCCTCGAATGATTCTTTAGTAATTTTGCCACCCTCTAACATAAACTGATAAAATTTCTTCAGGCTTGCTGCATTTTCTTTGATAGCGGCTTTATTTGCCCACATTGCCTTTCGAATAAACCAATAGCCAAGAAACATACCTATTTTTCTTGTACCACCGGCAGCCTCTATAGCATCTTCATATAAAAGGAAATCGTTGATATAAAAATCCACGTTTGAATAATGGTTTTTTATTGTCTTTTTAGACAGTTTTTTATCAGAAAGCCATTTCTCAAAATCAGCCAGTATTTCTTCGTTGTCTTTCCTGATTCTTTTGCATTCCTTTTCATATTGTTCATATGAGTCCATTGATTTCACCTTTTTGTGACATAACTCAAATTGCCTTTTAGGTCAGACGACTTACTTGTTGTTGTTAAATATTCTCTGCCAATTCTGCCCAATTACTGCATTCCTTTTCTAAAAATTTGTTCATTTCATTGCGATCATTTCTATTTTTTGTTCTTTTCTTCCATTCTTTCAATAAATATCCAAAGCACTCTTCAGGAACGTCTGTAGCCCAATCTTTGAATTCTGATTCTGATTTTTGTACATATTGATATATTCCCTTTAAAACTCCCATACAATAAAGCTTAGCTTCTTTAGCCATACCTAACTCTAAGTATTTAATAACCTCTTTATTATATGGATCCAATACTTCTTCCATCATCTCAACTGCCATATCTTCTGGCGATGAATAACCATATCTGCTATGCCCTGAACGATCCCACAATTCCTTAACATCTATGCCATCTAAAGCTAAAAATACATCCTTGCAAATCTCTTCTAAATCTATCTTTTTAAGTATTTGTTCTGCTTCCTTTTTAATCTGTTTTGCAATTTTTGGATCTTTCTCTGCCAAACGTATTAATATCCCTAAAGCTTCTTCCCCAGATATTTTTCCCAATATTTTGTTTTTCATTTCTTCCACCGAATGGCTGAGATCAGCAGCAACTATGCGTTTTGGTTTGATCTTTACCAATCTCCAATGTTCTTAGTGTGTCCTGATTCATAAAGGGCCTTAGATATTTCTTCTATCGATTTTTTACCAATATTTTTTATCCTGCGGATTCCAGCCCTACCCAACTCTATAATTTTTGTGGGGTCATAAAAGATTTCATTGCCACCAAAATAGTTCCTTAAGCAATTTTGTGTACGTATCGAAAGGTTCTGCATCAATGGCGGCAACAATGGAAGGGTTTCCTTTCCAAATTTGGCTTGGTTAAATAAATCCTGTGCTCTTGTTCTGCTAATATTATACAAAGATGCTATATATGCATAAGTTTTGCCTTCCTGCCGCAATCTATAAATCTGTTCTTTCCGATTGTTAATATCATGTCGTTTCATATTGTCTTTACTTAGAACTACCAAATTTACCGCGTCTATCAGCCGTCCCTGGGGTAACTTGTAATGTTTCGATATACTTTAGTCCGCTCTCATATTCTTTAAAGATCTCAGCTCTTCCAATTGATTCTGTACTATACTTGCCCTGGATAGGGGTATTTTTTCTGTAGATCGTAAAATACAATTGACCCCTTATCGTCATTTAAAATTGACCCCCTTAGAAAGACTATAATCTCCTTCCAAAAGGGAGGAGGTAGAAAGAAGGGATGATAAGCATGTATAAGTGGCAACAGGTAAAAGCGTTAAGGGCGAAAGGGGTAAGCATCAAGAAGATAGCAAGGAAACTTAAGCTTTCCAAAAACACGGTCAGGAAGTATTTGAGGAGCCCGGACCCACCTCAGTTTAAGGCGAGGCAATATGAGAAGATGCTCAATGAGTATGAAGACAAGGTAAATGAGATGCTTGAAAAGAGGTATATAGGGACGCGGATATGCTCTGAGCTGATAGGGGTAGGATATAAAGGCTCACTATCCACCGTGCATCGTTATATCCGAGAGGCAAAGAGGGAAGAAGAGATAAGCAAAAGGATAACCACGAGGTTTGAGACTGTTCCTGGCAAGCAGATGCAGTATGACTGGAAGGAGTGGGACCTGCCTGTGGATGGCAAGACATTGAGGGTTTATATCCACGAGGTGGTTTTAAGCTACAGCCGTAAGAAGTATTATGCATACTCCTTAAGCATAAAAACCTCCGATGTAATAAGGGCGATTGAGGAAGCGATACACTTCTTTGGTGGGGTAGTCTCTGAACTTGTGATAGACAACCCCAAACAGATGGTAATAACACATGAAAAGAACGGTATAGTTCGGTATAACGATGAGTTTTTAAGGTTTTGTGGCATGTATGGGATAGATCCCAATCCCTGCCAGAATTATAGGGCAAGGACAAAGGGCAAGGCAGAGAGGCCATTTTATTATATCCAGGAGCACCTATTAAGGGGGCTTGAGATAAAGGACCTCTCTGAGTTTGATATAAAGCTTAAGGAATTCATGGATGGATATAACTTAAGGGTTCACAGCACACTCAAAGAGACCCCTGAGGATCGATATTCACGGGAGAGGGGATATTTAAAGGAGATTCCGTCAGTAGAGCCGACTTTATTATATGAGAGGGAGTTCAGTAAGGTAAGCAATGATGGATATATATCCTACAATGGAGGATTTTATCCTGTTCCGATGCATTTGTGTCTTAAAGACGTGAGAGTAGAGCCAGTATTTGGAAGGCTTCTTAGAGTATATGATGAGAAGGGGCAGCTGGCGGTAGAGCATCAGGTAAACCTATTTGAGACAGGGCTAAAGCCTGAGCATCCTGAGCATGAGGAGATAAACAGGAGATACAGGGAAAAGAAAGAGACTCAGAGGTCTGAGATAGTGAACAGATTCATAGAGACCTTTGATGATAACGGAAGGCTCTATGTAGAAGGGCTCAAGGAGAGGACAGGTGCCAATCTTTACTGGCATCTCTCTGAGATAATAAAATACACCGAGCTTTATGGCGCCAGTGAGGTATCAGATGTTCTGACTGAATGTATTACTATTGGGGCATATCATAAAAACAGCGTAAAGAGGCTGCTTAGCATAAGGAAGATACAGGAGCCGGTAGTAGGTCCTGTACTCACTGCCCGGATGTTTCCATCTGTAGATATAACGAGGGGACTTTCTGCTTATAGGGTGGAGGTGCCCTGTGAGTGAACTGACAAAACAGATAGAAGAACATATGAGGGCATTAAAGCTGAAGGGGATGCTCCCTGTGTATAAAGGACTTTCAGAAAGGGCTACAAAAGGCAAACTTCAGTATGAGGAGTATTTAGCCCTCTTACTTGAGGAAGAGCTGAAGAGAAAGACAGAGGGCTCAATAAAGGCGAAGATAGGGAAGGCAAAGTTTCCATTCTTGAAGACCGTAGAGGAATTTGACTTTTCCTTTCAGCCAAATCTCAAAGATAAGGAGGTGATAAGGCTCGGTTCATTGGATTTCATAGAGCAAAAGGGCAATGTTATATTCCTCGGCCCTCCTGGTGTAGGAAAGACCCACCTGGCAATAGGACTTGGGATAAAGGCATGCATGGCAAAATATCGTGTAGTGTTTACATCTGCACAGAGGCTCATAGAGGAATTGATGTTGTCGCAAAGGGATGGAAGTTTAATGGAAAGACTCATGGCTTATTCAAGGCTACATCTGCTGATAATAGATGAACTTGGATATATGCCGATAAAAAGGGAGCAGGCAAACCTTCTTTTTCAGCTTATCTCAATACGCTATGAAAAGGGATCTATTATCCTTACCAGTAATTACAACTTTGATGAATGGGGAATGATATTCGAGGATAATGTCGTGGCTTCTGCCATAATAGATAGGCTTGTACATCATGCCGGAATATTCTATATCAATGGCAGCAGCTATAGAGTAAAAGACAAGCTAAAGAGGGGTATAACAGTCCCCTCTACTTGAGGCCAATAGGCTTAAAGAGGCCATTTTGAGGGAATACTTAGGTATGGGTTGGCTTTTAAAAATGTCTCTAAGGCGATTTGGCGAAGCCGTTTTTGAAACAGATAAAACACTTACACCTTTTAGAGTACTAAAAGTATCTAAAAGGGTATATTACGAGGGGGGTCAATTTTATTTGCAGAAAAGGGGTCAAATGTGTTGACTATCTACAAGAAAATTCTAACTTTATTATTCCAGTATCTCTTCATAAGCCTCCTCCTTTTATCCAGCACCTTAAGAATACCCCGCACTTCCTTAAGTGCGAGGGTTAATACCCTGTGGTCAAGGTGCTTGGATTTATTAGTGCCTTTTGGATGTTCAGAATATCTGTGTCATATTGGCGCTAAGCGCATAATAGCTTATAATACTAATAGCTTAAGGAGGTGAATGTTATGTCAACAGCTACCGTGAGGTGATGCGTACTAAAGCTCAACGTGATCTGCTATCTTCTTGCTTTGAATGCTTATTACAGAGATAAATATGCACAATAAAAAACCGGATGAACTCATACGTGAAGGTCTTAAAGAATTAGTGTTGCCTCCCTTAAATGCGTACGTCCATGCCTTCATGACATATCTCACCGAACTCAAGAAGTGGAATAAAACATATAACCTTACCGGTCTCAAAAAAGATGAAGACATTATCATCAAGCATTTTTTCGATTCTCTGCTTTACCTCGAAGCTATGCCCGTTGGTGATATAAAAGTAGCTGATATAGGAAGTGGAGCGGGTTTTCCAGGGATACCAATAAAGATTATCCGTCCCGAAATAGAAATATATCTCATTGAGCCATCTGGGAAAAAGTCAGCATTTCTTAGACATATAATAAGAAAACTTGAGCTTAAAAAGATTGAAGTTATAGAAAAAAGAATTGAAGAGATAAAAGTAAATCAGGAATTGCCTCTATCAGTTGATGTTGCAGTTACAAGAGCGCTATTTAGTATTATGGACTTTTTGAAAAAGGCAACTCACATTGTTAAACGGGGTGGAATCTTTATTCTAAATAAAGGGCCAAAGGTAAAAGAAGAACTCAAGATAATTAGCGATATAAAATATGAGATTGTAACTGTTAATCTCCCTCTCACAGATATAAAAAGGTATATTGTAATAGTTAACAATGCATTCTTCTAATCTTGTCTTAACAGTTTAGCATGGCCTTCAGCAACTATTGTATTATCTGATTTTTTAACAATTGCTGATGTCTCGATAATCTTTTTATTCATTCTTATTATTGTTGCTTCGACAATTGCCTTTTCTCCAGCCATAAGGGGATTCTTAAACCTTACTGTAATCTCTGCTGTTATAGCAGGTATTCCTTGCAGTAAAGCAGCCTTGACCATTGCCTCATCAAGAAGTGTTGAGATTAGGCCGCCATGAATTATATCTTTATAACCCTGATGGATCTTCTGCGGAATAAATTCAGCCGATGCTTTCCCTTCATGGATAGAGAATTTGAGATGAAGGCCACGGGGATTTTTTTCCCCACACACAAAGCAATAATTATCGTCTTCTAATTTTTTCATTATTTGTTCATCATTTCGAGGAAGTCCTTGTTGCCCTTTGTGCCCATGAGCTTTCCAAGAAGGAATTCCATACTCTCGACTGTACTCAAGGGGGTGAGGACCTTTCTTAGTATCCACATCTTGTTAAGTACCTCTTTATCTACAAGCAGCTCTTCTTTTCTTGTGCCGGACGCATTAATGTCAATGGTCGGGAATATCCTCTTGTCAACGAGTTTTCTGTCAAGATGCAGCTCCATGTTTCCAGTGCCCTTGAATTCCTCGAATATGACATCGTCCATCCTGCTTCCTGTGTCTACGAGTGCGGTTGCTAATATGGTTAGGCTCCCCCAACTTTCTATGTTTCTTGCAGTACCGAAAAATCTCTTTGGTTTTTGAAGTGCATTTGAGTCAAGTCCGCCTGAGAGGACTTTGCCGCTGGCGGGTATAACAGCATTGTAAGCCCTTGCAAGCCTTGTTATACTGTCAAGGAGTATTACAACATTTCTTTTGCATCCGACAAGGCGTTTGGCCCTGTCAATGACTATCTCCGCAACCTGGCAGTGTCTCTGTGGCGGTTCATCAAATGTTGAACTTATTATCACTGCTGCCGGTACCTGCCGCTTCCAATCTGTCACTTCCTCAGGCCTTTCATCAATCAAAAGTATCATGAGGTGAATGTCTCGGTGATTTTTCTTGATGGCCTTTGCTATTGACTGCAGGAGCATGGTCTTGCCAGTCCTGGGTGCAGCAACTATCATACCCCTCTGCCCCATACCTATCGGTGTTATAAGGTCCATCACCCTCGTAGAGTAATCATTGGGGTCATATTCGAGCTTTATTTTTTCGGTAGGATAATAGGGGATGAGATTATCGAATAATGGCCTGTTGATATTTTCTTCCGGAGGTTCATGGTTTATAGCCTCTACCTTAAGAAGGGCAAAATACCGCTCGCTTTCTTTCGGCGGCCTTATCTGGCCTGATACAAGATCACCTGTCCGGAGATTAAACCTCCTAATCTGTGATGGAGATACATATATATCGTCAGGTCCTGGCAGGTAACTGTAGTCAGGCGATCTGAGAAAGCCAAATCCATCGGGAAGAATTTCAAGTACACCTTCTGAAAATACATATCCTGTTTTTTCTGTCTGTGCATTGAGTATCGCAAATATAATGTCCTGTTTTCTCATGCCAGTGGCGCCTTCTACGTTGAGCTCCTTTGCAACCTCTGTTAGTTCATCGATTGTTTTATCCTTAAGTTCTGAAATAGGGAGATTATCCGTCATTAAATTCTTTTTTTGGTTTTGCATTATTAAACTCCTATTTGGATATTATATGGTGGCTTTTTACATAACCCGGTAGGACTGTGCCTATCGGGAGGTTTTTACGATTCATACAAGAAGAATATTTCTTATAAATAACATACTAAAAGGCAAATGAATTTGTCAATACCTGTATAAAGATTGTTACGGAACAGGATTGTAAACAGGTCATTAATGCTGTCTATTATATAATCGGCTTCCAAAAGATACTGCCTTTCTCTATAACCGTATGTAACGGCAACTGTCTTTATCCCTGCCTTTTTACCTGCCTCAATATCATAATTACTATCGCCTACTATTATAGATTCATCTGGGTTAACACCGAGCTTTGTAAAAACATGAATAACAGGAATGGCAGAGGGCTTCCTTTCAGAAGTAGTATCGCTTCCAACAACGAGGTCGAAGTACTTAAGCATGTCCAGTTTATCTAAAAGCCTTGTGGATAGATATTCCCTTTTATTGGATATTACCGCCTTTTTATAATCATTGAGTTTTTCCAGAGTTTCTCTGACATGCGGATATACACTGGAATAATCAATGAGGTGTTCTGAGTAATAATCAAGAAACCTTTTTAATATAGTATCCTTAAATTGAATTTTTTCGTCTCCAAGTAATTTTTCTATGAGCCTTGTTAGGCCTTCTCCAACCAGCTTTATTGTATCTTCTACTGTAAGGTCTTTAAGTCCGTAAGGTTGTAAGGCATAATTCAATGCGTTTGTAATGTCTCTGCTCGTGTTAACGAGCGTACCATCAAGGTCAAATATTATAAGCTTTACGGGCATAGAAAATTATAGCACAGCTGCTATCCCTCTAAACCTTAGCCTTTCTTGTGTCACCTTGTGTCTATTAAACTTGAAAATTGACAGGCTGCGTTTATAGTTGCAAACTTTATAATATAGATGCTAATTTTATATTAAAATCGAATACCAGGAGGAATAAATGATACTACGTTATACACGCCCTGAAATGGGGAAACTGTGGGATATCGAGACTAAATACCAGAAATGGCTTGATGTTGAGATTGCTGCATGTGAGGCATGGGCAGAGCTTGGCGAGATACCAAAGGATGCCCTGAAGGCTATTAAGAAAAAGGCAAGATTTGATATCCAGAGGATTGATGAGATAGAGAAGGTTGTGAAGCATGATGTCATAGCATTCCTTACATCAGTGGCCCAGAATCTTGGTATCGAGTCGCGGTTCATCCATAAGGGATTGACCTCATCGGATATTCTGGATACAGCCCTGGCCCTTCTTTTGCAGGATTCTGCAGATATAATCATCAAAGATATCCGGGAACTAATGGATGTCCTAAAAAGCCAGGCATACAAATATGAAAACACACCCATGATGGGCAGGAGCCACGGTGTTCATGCAGAACCTATAACATTTGGCCTTAAGTTCGCCCTATGGTATGAGGATATGAAAAGAAACCTCGAAAGGATAAAAAAGGCAAAGGATGTGATAAGCGTAGGAAAGCTTTCCGGAGCTGTTGGTACATTTTCCAATATCCCGCCTGCAATTGAGGAAAAGGTGTGCAAAAAACTTGGTCTAAGGCCTGAACCTGTTGCAACACAAATAGTCCAGAGAGACAGGCACGCAGAGTATCTAACAACCCTTGCACTGATTGCTGCATCTATCGAAAAGATAGCTGTTGAGATAAGGCATCTTCAGATGTCAGAGGTACTTGAGGCAGAAGAACCGTTCATGGCAGGACAGAAGGGCTCATCAGCAATGCCACATAAACGTAATCCTGTTGGATGTGAAAATCTTACTGGCCTTGCGAGACTCGTAAGGGCAAATGCTATGGCAGCCCTTGAAAATATCGCACTATGGCACGAAAGGGATATTTCGCATTCTTCTATCGAACGGGTGATAATCCCTGACAGCTCAATACTCGTTGACTATATGCTTAACAGGATAAAGGGAATCCTTGAGGGTCTTTATGTGTATCCGAAGAGGATGAAAGAAAATATGGCAAGGAGCTATGGCCTGTATACCTCGCAGAGGGTCATGCTTGCCCTTATCGAGAAAGGACTTGACCGCGAAAGTGCATACAGCATTGTGCAGAAAAATGCAATGAAGAGCTGGAAGGCAGGGATCCAGTTCAAGAAGTTATTATTAAAGGATAAAGAAGTCAAGAGATATCTAACAGCAAAAGATATTATGAATATCTTTGACCTTAAATATTATCTAAAAAACGTAGATTATATATTCAAAAGGGTTTTTAGATTATCTAAATGAAGCCTTGATTTTATTTATCTTTTAAGAAATGAAGGAGCTATTTCCATACCCTCTATCTCTACGACCTTATCTCTGGAAAAGTGTCCCCTGATAATTTTTATGGCGGGCTTTTTAATGCCAAACTCCTCAGAAAGAATCTCTATGAGTTCTTCATTTGCAGCCCCTCTAACTGGAGGGGCATTGACTTTTATTTTAAGGACATCACCAACAAGGCCCGAAATACCTTTTATTGAAGACCTTGGCTCCACCTTTACCTTGAAACTTATGCCTTTCTTTGACCTTTTAAACGGTATATCCATAACCTGATTAATGTTAGCATATTTAATAATAATACTAACATCCATCCTTGACATTGAAAGGGATGAAAGAGGTTGAAAGTTCTGGCGGTTCATTTAAATTGAAAAAATAAGAAATAATTTGTAATAATAGCTCTAAATCAGCGGGCTGGTTGAAGGTTATATGGGAGAACTTGAGAAATTAAGAAAAGAGATCGACGAAATTGATGATGAGATACTTAAGTTCCTGAACAAGAGGGCTAATGTTGTCATTGAGATCGCCCATATCAAACGAAATGAGAAGGCAAAATTCTATTCACCTGAACGTGAACGGGAAATATTAGAACGTCTTACAGCCCTTAATAAAGGCCCATTTCCAAATGATACCCTGAAAGTCATATACAGGGAAATCCTCTCTGTATCCCTTTCTCTGGAGGAACCGTTGAAGATTGCTTACATGGGACCTCTTGCAACCTTTACTCATCTTGCAGCCTTGAGACATTTCGGTTCGTCAGCCACTTTCGTGCCAGTCGAAAGTATCAAGGATGTATTTGATGCAGTTGAGGCTGGCACGACAGAATTCGGAGTTGTACCTATCGAAAACTCAACCGAAGGTGTTGTCAGTTATACTCTGGATATGTTCATAGACTACGATCTGAAGGTCTCTGCTGAAGTCATGCTTGAGATATCCCAGAATCTCCTTTCAAAGAGTGGAGATAAGTCAAAAATTAGAAAGATCTATTCAAACCCGCATGCAGCAGCGCAATGCAGGCGGTGGCTTGCATCAAACCTCCCCGGCATACCGATTCTTGAATCCACGAGTACAGCAAAGGCAGCAGGGCTTGCATCCAGGGACGATGAGACAGCAGCTATTGCAAGTGAGCTGGCTGCAAAGGTCTATGACCTGCATTTTGTCGAGAAAGATATCGAAGACAGCAAGCACAACTTTACAAGGTTTCTTGTCATCTCAAAAGAATTTCCTCCCAAAACTGGAAAGGATAAGACATCTATTATGTTCTCGATTAAAGATAAACCAGGGACTCTCTATGATATCCTTTCACCCTTTAAAAAGGCAAAGGTTAACCTAACAAAAATAGAATCAAGGCCATCTAAAAGAAAGGCCTGGGAGTATATATTCTTTGTGGATATGGAAGGACATATAGATGACAAGAAGCTGAAAAAAGCGATTGATAATATGAAAGATAGCTGCCTTTATCTTAAGATCCTTGGTTCCTATCCTCAAGGTGGAACTCGATCATGAGCTTGCCGAATGATTAAACCGCCGGACTATGTCTCAGAAATCAGGCCGTATATCCCCGGCAAACCTATAGAGGAACTTGAACGGGAACTTGACATTAAAGACTCTATAAAGCTTGCATCTAATGAAAACCCTCTTGGCCCATCACCTGTGGCGCTGAAGGCGATAGTAGATAATTTAATAAGTTCCAATAGTTCAAACAGCTTAAACAGATACCCTGATGGGAGTGGGTATTATATTAAAAGAGCATTATCAGACAAACTGTCTGTCAGAGAAGACGAGATAATCCTTGGTAATGGCTCGAACGAACTTATTGATATTGCTGTAAGGACATTTCTCGAACCTGGTGACGAGGCTGTTATGGCCCATCCATCGTTTATCGTTTACCCTATGGCAGTGCAGGCAATAGGTGGAAGACCTGTTCAGATACCTTTGAAACATTACACACATGACCTCGAGGCAATGGCGGATGCGGTTACCTCCAAAACGAGGATGTTCTTTATAGCAAATCCGAACAACCCAACAGGTACTATAAACAAACGAGTTGAATTTGATCGCCTGCTGAACAGACTTCCTGACGGGATATTAGTTGTAGTCGATGAAGCTTACTATGAATATGTCGCTGACCCTGAATATGCTGATAGCATGAAACATTTCAGAGATGGAAGAGATATACTGATACTAAGAACCTTTTCAAAGATTTACGGCCTTGCAGGTCTCAGGATTGGCTATGGGATTGCAAGACATGATATAATCTTCGAGATGAATAAACTCAGACCACCTTTTAACACAAACTCATTAGCACAGAATGCAGCATTATGGGCTCTTAAGGACGAAGATCATGTCAGGTATTCCCTGGAAATAAATGAGCAGGGGAAAGGATACCTTTACAGAGAACTCGACTCTCTCGGTCTGAAATATATCCCTACAGAGGCAAATTTTATATATATACTGTTGGGACAGGATAATCCCCCGCTCCCCCCTTTAATAAAGGGGGGAGCGGGGGGATTATACAATAAACTACTAAGATATGGGGTAATCGTTAGGCCTGTGGGGTCTGAGGAAATCAGGGTAACCATTGGGTTGCCAGAGGAGAATAAAAGATTTATTGAAGCACTAAAAAAGTCATTAGTCATCAGCCATAGTCAATAGTTGTTCAATGACAAGCGCTGTTAGATATAAATGAGGAGGGATAAATGGATATCATTGTTTTAAAGCCGGGGGCAACTGAAGAAGAACTGAAGCGTATTGTAAAGAAACTTGAACACCGCGGTTTGAAAGCAAATATCTCAAAAGGTACTGAGAGAACTATAGTCGGGGTTATCGGTGATACCTCAAAGATAACAGAGGAAGAAGAAAACGCTATAAGGCTGATGCCGGGTGTAGAAGATGTAATGAGGATACTCAAACCCTACAAGCTCGCAAGCAGGGATTTCAAGTCAGAGGATACAACTATCGATGTAATGGGACAGACTATCGGGGGTAAAAAGATACAGGTAATTGCTGGCCCATGTGCTGTAGAGAACAAAACCATGTTGATGGGGATTGCAGAGAAGGTCAAGGATGCAGGCGCCACATTTATCAGGGGAGGCGCATTTAAGCCGCGTACTTCACCCTACTCTTTCCAGGGTCTTGGTGAAGAAGGGTTGAAATACCTTGCAGATGTGAGGGAAAAAACAGGACTTCCGGTTGTAACAGAGTTGATGGACCCGAGGGATATTGAGGTTATCTTAAAATATGCAGACATAATACAGATAGGAGCAAGGAACATGCAGAACTTTAGATTACTCCTTGAGGTCGGCGCATGTAACAAGCCAATCTTGCTTAAAAGAGGTCTGTCAGCAACAATAAAAGAATGGCTTATGGCTGCTGAATATATAATGTCTAAGGGTAATCAGAATGTAATCCTCTGCGAAAGAGGCATAAGAACATTCGAGACTGCAACCAGGAATACCCTTGACCTTAGTGCAGTTCCAGTGCTTAAGCAACTTACACACCTTCCTGTTATTGTTGATCCGAGTCATGCCGTGGGTAAATTAGCTTATGTTGCACCCATGGCAAAGGCAGCTGTAGCAGCTGGTGCAGATGGACTTCTCATTGAGGTTCATACAAATCCTGAAGAAGCGCTATCAGATGGAGAACAGTCTCTGAAGCCTGATGAATTTAAAAAGTTGATGAAAGAATTAAAACCAATAGCCGCTGCTGTTGGAAGGGAGATATGATTTTTAACAAGGTAACCATACTCGGTGTCGGTCTGATTGGTGGTTCTTTTGCCCTTGCGTTGAAAAAAAATAGACTATGTAACAAAGTCATAGGATATGGCAGAAGTCTCGAAAATCTGCAGAGGGCAAAAGAAAATGCGATAATTGACTCATTTGAGCTTGACCCTGCAAAGGCATGCGACGGTTCAGACCTTATATTGTTTGCAACCCCTGTCGGGAGTTTTATTGATATTGCAAAGAGAATACATAGCTCATTAAACAAAGGTGCTATAGTTAGCGATGTTGGTAGTGTAAAAGGAAAACTCGTACGCGATATGGAGGCATTAATGCCTAAGGGCGTCTATTTTGTTGGAGGACACCCTATATCGGGTAGTAACCATTCAGGAATTGATACAGCAGCAGCAGATATCTTCAAGGGTGCGAAGTGTATTATTACACCCACAGAAAAGACAGACCAAACTGCCATCGAAATAGTTATCGCCATATGGAAGACTTTTGGTTCTATTGTAAAACTAATCAATCCTGACGAACATGACAGGATATATGCATCAGTTAGCCACCTGCCTCATCTAATTGCATATATAATAATGAATACGGTAGCAGATATAGACAGCTCATATCTTAAATTTTCAGGGCAGGGTTTTATGGATACCACGAGGATAGCATCAAGTTCCCCGGAACTATGGCGCGATATATGTATTCTCAATAAGGACAATCTCCTCGAATCTATTGAGATTTTTAAAAACAATCTCGACAGGGTAAGCCAGTATCTCAGGGCTCTTGATTCTGAATCCCTCGAAAGGGATTTCAAAAAGGCCAGGACACTGAGGGAAGGTATTGGACAGGATTGAACTTAGCAAGGCAAAAAGTTTTAAGGGTAAATTTTCTCCCACTCCGGATAAATCCATATCCCACAGGGCGGTAATCTTCTCGTCTCTTTCAAAAGGGGAAAGCATTATAAGAAACTTTCTCAGGGCTGAAGATACAATAAGCACTATGAATGCCATGAAGATGCTTGGCATTGAAATTCAAGAAAATTTAATCCCCCCCTTCCCCCCTTTAGCAAAGGGGGGCAAGGGGGGATTTTCAGGCGAATTGGTAATCAATGGCAATGGTATTTATGGTCTTAAAGAGCCCTTTAATGTGATTGACTGTGGTAACTCAGGAACAACCATCAGGATGCTGTCAGGAGTCCTTTCAGGTAATCCATTCTTTTCTGTACTCACCGGTGACGAATCTCTAAGAACAAGGCCCATGGGCAGGGTTATCACTCCATTAAGACAGATGGGTGCAGGGATAATGGCAAGGGGCGAGGACAGATATCCACCTGTTGCCATTAAGGGTGGAGGGCTTAATGCTATCAGATATACCATGCCTGTAGCAAGTGCGCAGGTTAAATCAGCAATCCTCCTAGCAGGTCTTTATGCAGACGGAGAGACAGAAATAATAGAACCTGCCAAATCAAGGGACCACACTGAACGGATGTTATCTTCTTTTGGCGCCGAGATAAACGTCGATGGACTCAGTGTCAGGATAAAAGGTGGGACGGAATTAAAAGGTACAGGGGTACATGTACCAGGAGACTTCTCATCTGCCGCATTTTTCATAATCGGTGCATTATTGATTAAAGATTCAGATATAACAATAGAGGGAGTAGGAATTAATCCGACAAGGACAGGACTTATCAGTGCACTTAAAGAGATGGGGGCAGATATCGAAATATATAATATAAGAAATTTATCCGGTGAACCTGTTGCAGATATTCACTGCAAAGGAGGTGCAGAGCTGAATGCCATAAATATAACAAAAGAAAAAATCCCAGCCCTCATTGATGAGTTCCCAATCCTTTGTGTTGCAGCAACTCAGGCTGAAGGCCTTACAACCATAAGGGGCGCAGAAGAACTAAGGGTAAAAGAGTCTGACAGGATAAAGAGCATGGCAACAGAACTTAGGAAAATGGGTGCAGAAATCGAAGAATTCGATGATGGGTTAAGTATCATGGGTAAGAGGAGATTAAAAGGTGCGTTTATAGAAAGCTACAGAGACCATAGGGTTGCAATGTCATTGTCAATAGCAGCCCTTGTTGCTGATGGGACAACGACGATAAATGGTATTTCTTCTGTAAACATATCATTCCCCGGATTTTTTGAAATTTTGAGGAGATTAACAAAGTAACAGGTATGACAGAACATTTATGGTGGTGTAAACGTTGTGGAGTTCCTCTTTTAAGAAGAGAGTGTGAGAATTGCGGGTATGAAGGAGTTAAAATATGTTCAGATCTAAAACCCATATTTAATGAAGAATGTAGGTTTTTGGAGAAGGAAACTAGTAAAAAATTGCCAGCCAAAAGTTGGCATAATGGACTCTGGATTAGACATAAAACTATATGGTTTAATGGTGAAAAATTACTTCGTCTTTCTGCAAATGGAAAACTAACTGTTGTAAAAGAGTATCCTTATAAAGATAGTCTTTACAAGGGCTATATAACTCCTAATATCATTTACAAAGCTAACAAGGTAACTTTAGATAAATTAGAAAAAGAAGCAATCTTATTCATTAAGGATATTATTAAATCCCACCCGGAAAGGAAACCTATAGTCTCTTTCAGTGGAGGGAAAGATAGCACTGTTGTTTCATACCTTGTAAGAAAAGCATTAATGACTAATAGAATTTTACACATATTTGGTGATACTACAATAGAGTATCCTGATACACTTAATTACATAAGAAAATTCTCAAGACATAATGGGGTGATACCATTTTATACACAGTCAAGTAATCATTCATTTCTTAAAATGTGTAACCTCTTGAGCCCACCAAGTATGTTGAATTCCTGGTGTTGTAGCGTTTTTAAAGCAAGTCCAATAGCAGAAATGATTAAAAAACTTAATAATAAAGGTGGGGTAATTAGTTTTGAAGGGATAAGAAGAAAAGAATCAGCACGAAGAAGAAACCGTCAAAGTACTTATCTCAACAAAAAAATAGTTCATCAGCTTTCTGCCTATCCCATTTTAGAGTGGAGAGAAATTGAAGTTTGGCTTTTTATTCTTGCTAAAAAATTAGAATTTAATAATGCCTATAGAAAGGGACTTCCCAGGGTGGGTTGTATGTATTGCCCCTACACTAATGCTTATAATGAATATCTTATTAGCAAATTGTATCAAAAAGATTACAAAAAGTGGTTCCAATTTCTAATTAAATTTGCAAAATCAGTAGAAAAAGAGAATCCCAGAGAATATGTTTTGTCTGGAGCATGGAAAAAGAGAATAGGAAAAAGTAACAACCAAAGTATTGCTTATGTAAGAAAAGTTCCTTGCCTTAAAAATCCCAACGCTATGCACTTTATATTGGATAAAAAAGTTAATGGTAGTTTTATTGAAAGGTTCAAACCGTTCGGAAAGATAGAGAAATTTAAAGATCAAATTGGTCAGGGATTTGTTGTAAGGGATCCACAAACTTCTGAAGGGATCTTCATGATTAAGATTGTGAAAAATATAAAGAAGTTAAAAGAAGAGAGCAGTATTGATCCTAAATGGAAATTGGGGAAAGAATTTTTATGTGTTGATATATTAATTACAAAAAATGTGCGACGCTTAATTCAAGCTATTGAAAGACAGATAAGAAAATTTCAAGAATGTGTATTATGTGGTGCTTGTATAGGAATCTGTCCTACAAATGCAATTGCTATAAATCCTCATTTTAAAGTTTTTGAGAGCGCCTGTTTGCATTGCAAGAGATGTATAACTACAAGAGTCTTAAGAGATTCTTGCGTGGCTTTACATTCAAACCAGCAAACAAAGAGATATAGAGATGGCAATAGGCTTTAGTCAGAATTTTGGGTTAGAATTAAAACTATTATCTACTACACTTAATGCTTTTTCCCAAAAAAATCAGGTTTCTCGTATGGAACTGATGAGATTGCTTGGGGTAGGCGACAATAAGGCAGAAGCTCTTGTTACATGGCTAAAATATATTGGTTTACGTGATAATGTAAAGCAGGAACTAACCTCTCTTGGAGAGGCTTTAATAAAATTTGATCCCTACCTTGAAGAAGTGTTTACTCAGTGGATTATTCATTACAAACTTGCCAGTAATCCAGAGGCGGAGGTATGGTACATATTATCAAACGAGTTTTTGCCAAATCAGACACAATTTTCTTACTATGATGCACTCGACTTTTTAATTTCAAAAGGGCTACACGCTAAGAACGACAATCACTTAAAAGCAGATGTCTCGATATTCTTAAGGTCGTTCATATCAGAGAGTGCTCTTAATAAGACAGGGTATCTTAAAACCGATGCACAGGTTAAGCGAATTGTATCTCAAAATAAGTTTTATAAAAATCCTACCGCAGACATTCCACCTTATTTAATTGCTTATGTTATCTTTGAGCAAAGGGAGAAGAATTCTCTGAATCTTTCAACAATTACAATAAAAGAACTTTTAACACTTAAAGGAAATGTCGGGAGGATATTTTCGCTTAGTCGTGAAAAATTAGAAGAAATACTTAAACTTCTTTCAAGTCCTCAATATAATCAGCTTGTATATCTGGCTACCTCCGCGGGCTTAGATCAAGTCGGTTTAAAGTTTAAAGGAAATTCATTGGAGATCATTAAAATGTATTACATAAAAGAAAGAAAAAGATGACACATTACAAACCTCTCATAGAGCAAATTTCTGCAAAGATATCTGCAAAGATAAAGGAATATCAAACTCAGCCTTCAGCAAATAGATCATTCGTGCTCTATGGACCTCCTTTGTCTGGAAAGACCCTTATCGCAAAAGAAGTGACTAAAAGGCTTGAGGGGAAATATATCGATCTTCTGAAAGACAAGTTAAGCGTATTAAATCCAAAATTAGGGCTATATACCCCTCTTAATTTTAAACGAGATATAAGTTCCTGGGCTAAGGAAACGGACTCTCTATTAGTAATAGATGAAATCGAAGCTCTTTTAGATACATGGATAAAAGACCAGCAGGAAGATTTGCTAAAACTTTTGTCGGGATTGAGTGGTAGGATGCACAGTCCTGTATTAATTTCAAGTAGGATAGTTCTGCCTTATGAGGATTTCATAAGTAAAGATAGAATTTTTAGGGTATCCTAAAGAGGTGTGGAAAATGTTGAATAAACTTATCAAAATAAAAGGCGGTTTTGTTAGGGCGGTAAAAATAACAGACGATTTTTTTGACGAGGAACTGAATACACGCAAGCTCGAAAGCTATTATGTAAATCCCAGCGCAAGGGATGCTTTTCATTCTATAAGTAGAGGACTACACCCTACTTCAAGGAATAGAGTGCATTTAATTAGTGGCACTTATGGAAGTGGTAAATCCCATTTTGGCTTAGTCATTGCCAATTACTTGACAAAAAATAGTAGCTCTAAAGATTTTGAAATGATTTTTCATAGAATTAGAGAGAAAGACTCTGCAAAAGCTGATGAAATATATCGTATTCGAAACATTGATAGACCATACCTTATCATTTTGTTGGAGAGTGGAGACTCAGAAGGTGCGGAACATGCTTTGTTGGAAGGGCTTAAGACTGCCTTAATAATGGATAATATTCCTGAGGAGATTTTGAGAACTTCTTATCAAAGTGCATTAAATAAGATCGAAGAATGGGAAAATAAAAAGCCGGAATTTGTCAATCAGATGAGCAAACTATTAGATAAAAAGGAATGTAATATTAGTACCATAGAAGATTTAAAAGAGCACTTGAAGTTATTTAAAAAGGATGCTTATAGCTTTTTCAAAGACATTCATTTTGAGATAACTACAAATCAATTTGAACCATTATATCGTGAGAAAGTATCTCAAATTTATCCTCAAGTAAGTGATTTTTTAATCAGAAGAGAGCCCCAATATAAGGGAATAGCTATTATCTGGGATCAGTTCAATGAGCACTTAGAATCAACCCGCCCCGGGGATTTAAGTAAAGAAGTAAGTTTTCTTCGTGAGTTTGCCGAGAAAGTAGAAAGGAGCGGGGAAAATCAGATGCATTTGATTTTTATTTCTCATAATCTGCCTCACACATATGTGCAAGGCAGAATTTCAAAAGAGGCCTTAGATAACTGGAAAACATTTGAAGGGCGAATATTTAAGGAACACACACTTACAGCTGTTGATGAAGCAGAAGAACTAATCGGTAATGCGATAACAAAATTGAGAGAGACTGAAGATTGGAAAAGGGTTGAGCAACAGATAGAGCGAGATACAGGGGCATTAGATAAAATCATAGAACTTGGCTTATATCCGGGAAAGGATAGAAATTGGATAATGGAAACTGTATGTAAGGGTGGTTTTCCCTTACATCCCATTACAACTTATTGCTTACCCCGAATTTCTGATGTCGTAGGACAAGAAGCACGCACGATGTTCACATTTTTTGAAGGAGACAAAGAGGGAGGCTTAACAAAATTTATAAATGAGACTCCTATATTCGATGCTGAAAATAAATTGATTTTTTACACAGCAGAAAGACTTTTTGACTTCTTTAAAGATGCCATCGAGCATACCCCAGAGACTCGACATATTATAAATAAATATAACGAGGCAATGAGTAAGGTTGGAGATCCGCAGGATGTTTTGACCCAACGAATAATGAAAGCCTTAGTCA
>Ga0210005_1000989_pt1 | contig 19827 bp, 18 predicted proteins | sample CryGey02umfilter_3_FD_183961 | JGI IMG/M metagenome (GOLD analysis project Ga0210005, IMG submission 183961) | Groundwater microbial communities from aquifer in Utah, USA - Crystal Geyser 4/9/14 0.2 um filter (SPAdes) (version 3) | ecosystem: Environmental > Aquatic > Deep subsurface >... | reverse complement strand
TGTTGACCGGATACGAGTCTGCCGTTAGTATAGCGCCCGCATCAAATCCCTGATAGCTCAGTTGGTAGAGCGACGGACTGTTAATCCGCAGGTCCCTGGTTCGAGTCCAGGTCGGGGAGCCATATAAGATAAGGGTTGCAGAGATGCAGCCCTTTTTACTTTTCTAGTGCTTGTGCCATATTTGTGCCATTGAGCAAACTAGAAAGACGCTCCGAATGCTCGACAAGTTGAGCAGGTGCAAGATGGGCATACCGTTTAACCATCGTTTCACTCTCCCAACCTCCGAGCTCTTGCAAGATATTCATCGGCGTTCCTTGTTGAGCTAACCAGCTTGCCCAAGTGTGCCGAAGATCATGCCAGCGGAAATTCTCTATGCCCGCACGTTTCAAAGCAGCCCGCCAGCCACGTGTATTTGCATTTTCTGACGGTTTGCCGCGATACGTGAAGACCCGCTGCGGATGCTTTCCTATTTGCCGTAACAGCACAGCCATTGCCGACGAATTCAACGGAACATGAATTGCCTTGCGTGCCTTCGCTTGGTCGGGATGTATCCAACACACCTTGCGAACCATATCCACTTGCGACCATTCCAGCTTTAATACGTTAGCTTGGCGCAGTCCTGTAGATAACGCGAACAGCATCATGTCCTGCTGATGGGGTGGCAGCTCCTTCAGTAACGTTTGCACTTGTTCAGGTGTTAACCACCGAACTCGACGCTTGGCTTCTTTGTAGAGCCGTATTCTCGGCAATTTATCAAACCACTCCCACTCCAATGCCGCCTTGCGTAGTATTGAGCGAATCAACGCCAGCACACGGTTTGCAGTTGAGGGGCTAGATTCTTTTGCCTTGATCTCCCCGATGCGGCTGATAAGTTCTCGGTTTATCTCCGTGAGCTTCTTGCCTTTGAGATACGGTTGTATCCAACGCAATCGGCTTTTGTCATCACGGTGTGTAGCCTTGTGCTGTGTTTCCTGTAAGAACTTAAGAGCTGCATCATCCCAAACGTAGGTGGGTTTATCGCCCATTTTCTGCACACGCCATGCTTCGGCTTTTAGACTGTCGTGCAGTTCCTGCGCTTGCTTTTTGTCGGCAGTGCCAGAAGAGCATCTAACTCGCTCTCCCGATGGCGCAACGAAATCGATGTGCCAAGTGTTACCGCGCTTTTTGAGTGACATGGTGAAACCTCCTTTCCGAAGGTCACTCGCAACGCTTGCCGAGGCGAAGAATAGAGCGAGCGCACATAGTCGGCAAGGTCCGGCTCGAGAAATACCCAGCATTTGCCCACCTTGGCTCCAGGCACCCTCCCCGCTTTGGCACGGCGGCGCAGTTCTTCTGGGCAGATATTAAGAAAATGTGCCGCTTGTTCAAGGTTAAGCGTCACCATCGCCATCACCCCCTACAAGTTGATAACTGCCAATGGCAATATGCCCATGGATACAAAATTGTTTATCTCGATTCATGCTGATCTCGTTGCGAATAAGTTGTCGCAAGGCTAAGCAGAATGATGAGCTTGAGGAATTGGGGGGAATTGGGGTGACTTGGATTTAGCGTCACCCACAAAGCCTGATGTTATAGGGTGTATGGGGTTTAATTGAATATGGGGGGAACTAAGGTGAAACGGATATCACCCTAGCTTGGTCGCAATTCTTGAGTAATAGTCAGTTTCGCGCGCACCAGAACTGAACGTACACAAGCCCACAAGATAATCGTTGAAGGTCTCTGGCGCGACTGAGAACATTTTTTGATTGATCTGAATGCACAGATTTTGGAAGTCTTCTCTTTTCCCAGGCATGGTCAGACGATCAAAATGTGTATCTGCAACCGATAGCCTGTCAAGGATGGAAGCAATCTCTGCTTTCTTTAGATCCACCTTACTGGGCTTGGAAGTGGCTGGGGTTGTTCTGCTGGACTCCAATACTTCTCTATATAGCTGTCGCTGTAGAGATCCAAATGGTTCACCCCACTTGCCTATAGCCCATCGGAAGAAATCTTTAGGGCGGATATGCATCGCACCGTCTTGAATGACATACGCTACCAAATCAACAGATGCAGCACGCTTGGCTTGCTCAAGATAATCACTAGCATTGGATATCAATGTGGAGCCATATGGCTTGACGATGCCAGTGCGGTCTTTTTTAACTATTTCTAGAGTTCTTGGATTTAAATTCAACCAGATGGCGACACATTCTTCTACCGTCCATCCTTCATATTTCATATAGGGCGCAATGTCACGCTCGTCGGTATAGAAGGGGGCAAGCTCTGACAGAAGCATTTCCTGAGAGAGAGCATTACGCTCGCCTATCGCACTAAGCATTGTTGGGTGATTGTGCAGCTCTTTTTTGGACAAACTGGGGTGCTCCTGCCATAGATTTTTGGCGATTTCCCAGCAACGGAGATATACATCTTTGTTATATGAAGGAATGTTCACGAACGTTCTAGTCTTTCTGTGTGGAAGCGCTAATTCTATTGAATGCTGGAAATAAGTGTGAAGAAGATGAGCTGCTGTTGTAAGTAGGGTGAACTGGGGTGAACCACCCAATTCCCCCAATTAACTGAACCATCCGAGATGAAATGATTTGAACCATTTCCAATGGCATTGATTGTCGCGAAGAGTCGAATCGGTCAAAGCAGCAAGAATATCCGTTAGCGTGAAGGAACGGAGTGAAGTAGGTGTCAATGCTCGGCAGGGGAGTGGTGCGGCGTGCGTGCAGGCTTGCCGAGCACACCCACGGTCCCCGTCAGCCGACCGCACAGCGGCTTGGCATTGACGCAAACGAAGCGACTCATGCTTCATGGAGTTTGGGGGTGGGGGTATTTTGCCGCCCCCGGAACGCCATGCGGCGAGCAAAGATTTTGATCTTGGTGTAATCAATCACGAGGGATGCACTTTGACGGTAAGGAGCTGTCTCCACGCTGTAACGCTTGACTTCAACTGGACCTGCTGTACGATAATATGCAAGAGATTTGTATCGTGATGAAATATACAGGCTGGGGAATGTAATACGCTTCGCTTACATTCCCACCTGCCCTGCGGGGCAAAAGCAATGTGCGGCGCTTCGCTTCTTACATTCATAAAGGCCACAGCCAAAACAATTTATCGAGGAGTGATGTCATGCCACAGCCAAGACGCGCTGCCAATTTAACCAAGCCAATGTCGATTCGCTTTTCGCAAGAGGAACGTGACGAGATTGAGAATCAGGCTGCCGAGGCGGGATTGTCCTGCGGGGCATATGTCCGTCGCCGAACGTTAGGTCATCCGGTACGGGCGCATATCTCCTTGGCTAATGCTGGGGGAGGCTTGAATCCTGCTCAAACCGTCCTTGCCAGCCAACTCAACAGTCTCGGTGGTTTGCTGAAGAATTTACACAACCAAGGATTGGGGCACGATGACATGACTGCTCAGATATTGAGCGGCATCGATGCGGTCGTTAAAAAACTTGGCAGTTCAGTTGGGATTCCTCAATGAGCGTGATCGGGGTACGCCTGAATGCGAAGAACGGTGACCGAGGTCGCTGTATGAAGTTGGTCATGTACATCCACGATCCCATTGGAAATCCTGATCCAGACAAGATCGCCAAGACAGGTGGTGAGCGGGTTCTTTATCGGGGAAGTAATGCCGTCATGAGTGAAACACCTGAAGGCATTGCTGCGGAGATGCGACAGACCGCAGATATCGCAAAGGCGAGAGACAACCGAGTGAGTGATGACCCGATCGAGCATTTCATCTTTAGTTTTGAATCGAATGACACGGTTGGCGAGAATGAAATCCGTCGTTGCGTTCAGATCGCAGTTCAACACTTACAGGTTCAACTCCATCAATACACCTGGGGTGCGCACCGAGATACGGACAATACTCATATCCACCTTGCTGTGAACCGCATCAATCCATTGACGTTCAAAGCACTGGACATAAAATTTCCAATCTTGCAGGCTGAACAGATTGGCGCACGCATTAATCATGCACTAGGCATGAGGCCGATGGTCAAAAACCGATATAGGGTGAATGCAGAAACACAGGATATTGAGCGTGTTAAGAGCACCGCAGTTCCAAAGCCGGAGCGACTCGCTGACATTATTAGCACTTCCATGTCGTGGCAGGAATTTCACAAGCGCACCTACCAGGCCGGAATCCAGTATGAGAAAAAAGGAAGTGGTGCGCTAATCAATGGCGACAAGGCATCAAGTGTTGACCGCAATGCCACCATCATCAAGCTCACTAAAATATGGGGTGAATTCGAAGATTCACCCCATATTCACCCACCCAAAGTTTCGCAGAAAAGTATCGAACGCCAAAAGCGCCAGGACAGGAAAGATGAGCGTAAAGATAAGCGCGGTCAGCTATTGGCGGAACAGAAATCCTTGCGAAATCGTATTTCAGGGAAAGTAAGGCAGCTCAGGGAAGGCGTTTTGAATGATGAAATGCTCTCCGATGAAGCACGAAATGCAAAGCTCATTATGATTGAAGAGGCTCAGACCATAAGATTGTCTGAAATCCGAGATCTGCAAAAAATTGACCGACAGAAGTTGCTGCAGGATATGAACAATGTCCTTCCATTGATTGACTACCGGAAATCTGAATCAACTGTATCGGGGCCTGCCACCTCATTGCCTTGCATCGATATCGGCGAGTTTATAGCCCACAAAGTAGGAGATGAAGTCGAATACAAACGCCATGGCTCAGATATTGTTGCCTTTATTGATAGGGGCAGCCAAATTGCCGTTCGAGATATAAGTGACGAAGCTGTTCTAGCAGTGCTACAGCTTGGGTCGGAAAAGTGGGGAAATGAGTTATCAGTAATGGGTAGCGATGACTTCAAGCGACAGGCCATCCGCCTTGCTGTTGCGAATGACATCAACATCGCCAATCCTGAGTTGCAGGATCAGATTGATCAAGAGCGTGGCCGATTGGAAAGGGAGCGGGTTGATTTGGGGATTTACACTGATGCAGTCAACACATCTTTTGCGCCTCAATAATTCGGGGGTACGCGATTGCACTATGATTCAAGCTATTTTTGCATCACATGCTGACAAGGAATTCACAATGCGCTTACTCCACACTATGATTCGTACTGGCAATCTTGAACGATCCGTTGCGTTTTACACTAACGTCCTTGGGATGAAACTCCTGCGCCAGAAGGACTATACCTATGGCAAATTCACGCTCGCCTTCTTGGGCTATGGAGACGAAAGCAAGGAAACAGCAATTGAGCTGACCTACAACTGGGGCGTGGAGAAGTATGAATTAGGAACGGGCTTCGGTCATTTGGCGATTGAGGTGCCAGATGCATACGCATTCTGCGAGGAGGTAAAAAAGAATGGCGGACAAGTCATTCGTGAGGCTGGGCCGATGACAGGCAGCACCACAGTGCTTGCGTTTATTCGTGACCCTGATGGATATTCGATTGAGTTGATTCAGAAGAAATAGCAAGTGCAGTTCAAAGAACGATTGCCAGTTGTCTTTCTGGCGCTGCGCTTTGTGTCAGTGCTTATGTTTTTCAAGCAAATCGACGTTAATAGATTCTGAAATAGGAGATGAGTCGATGCCAACAGGAACTGAATGGATCAAAAGCTACGAGCGTGCAAAGTTTCTTGAAAAGCTAGTCGTTGATCAAAAGCAAGAGGCTTGGGCTAAGGTTATGACGAGCTTTCCTGAACTTTCACAAAAACACTTTGGTAGTCTCGTTGCAGCATGTCGGCGAGGCAAGCTACCAATCGAGGTTGCAAACCTTGTCGATAAATTTGAAAGTGATATCTCTTCAATCATCAACGAGGCAAAGTTTTGTCGTAACGAAAGTGAAAGACTCTTAGAAGAAAATCGTAAGGCCGATACACGCCGAACACTTGATCCAGCCATCGACACGATTCCCCTAGGGATTTATCCAAAGATTCAACAGTGCAAAATCTATCCATTGAGGCACAACTGCAATTATGGAGAAAATTCCGTGTCTCGCTGGGATCGGTGTTCATATATGAAATATGACGATGGCAAGTCTATCCACAGTAACGACAGGTGGATATGTACCGAGCCAAAATGAGCTCTAGCTTGAAAATTAATTATCCTTATTTGCTATATCTACGGATTGGATGAAGTCTAGGAATGGCCAAAATTCGGCCAAAGCTGCCGATGACAAGCACCCTCAATCACTTCCGTTTTGCAGCCCGCAGGAGACATTCGCGCCTGCCCGTACTATTATGCATATGCGGACAGACAAAAACAGGTGATTCACAATTATTCAATTGGTTATGAGAAGAATGCGCGCCTCACTATTTTCAATAATACGGACCGATGGGTCCGTCTAATGACTGTTGGGCGTCAAGGGAGCAATTATGAAGTTGCTGAAGTACTTGGGTGCATTCTTGGTCGCGGCTCTCGGCCTGTTTCTCTTTATTGTCAATTTCTCTGCGGTGGAAACACGCTTTCAATGCCCCGGTGAAATCTCATCTCAGAACAATTCGCGACAAGCCACAATCTTCATGAAATTGCACGAGTATCGGTGGTGGGTGGGCTTGTGGAGTGACTCCGATGGATCGGTATGGCTGGAGGTACCGAACCAAACGACTGAATATTTTGAGCACGTTGTTGAGGTTGGAGATCAGCTTCAGATCTATGACTTTCAACGCAACTCAAAAGGATATTTTTCTACTCTAAGCAAGACCCTCGCCATTACTACGTCTGGCTGGTCATTTGACGGTACATGTAAGAGGGTCGAAAAATGACGCCCAACAAGTCATTCCAGCGGACCGTCAAAAAGCTGCGCATTTTGCCGTCCGCTGAATTCGCACGTTGGGCGTCACTATCAACCTACCAAGGTAATCATGGATACAAGTTCGCAATCAGATAAGCACAAACACCTCGAGTTTGTGCAAGCAGCGGTCAATCGCATGGCTGGCAACTTGTTCCTTTTAAAGGGCTGGAGCATCACGTTGATTGCCGCGCTATTTGCCCTGGCAGCCAAGGACTCAAATCAGTTCTACATCCTGATTGCCTATTTCCCACTTTTTATCTTCTGGTCGTTGGATGGTTACTTTTTAAGTCAAGAGCGCAAGTTTCGGGCGCTGTATGACTACGTGCGAATGCTCGACGAAACGAAGATCGACTTCTCAATGGATACAAGGCCATTCGCTAACGAGTCGCGAAACACATGGCTGGGTGCTGTATTGTCAAGAACCCTCGTTATCTACTACGCCGGCCTCGCCGTCGTCATGCTTTTTCTGATGTACCTTGTTCGATAATCGCTGAAGGGAGGAGCCAAATGGCACGGAGATGTTTCTATAGCTTTCATTACGAACCAGACAACTGGCGGGCATCCACTGTTCGTCAGATCGGAGCAATCGAAGGCAATCAACCAGCCAAAGACAACGACTGGGAGTCGATCGCCAGTGGGGCTAATCAAGACGAGAAAATCAAGCGCTGGATCGCGGAACAAATGCAAGGTAGAACCTGCACAATTGTTCTCGTTGGAGCTTCCACGGCCAAGCGAAAGTGGATCAACCACGAGATCATTAAGTCTTGGACAGATGGTCTTGGCGTGGTCGGAATCAGGATTCATGGGCTGAAAAATCGGATGGGAGAGACCGTCGCTGCGGGAGAAAACCCGTTTGATCACATAACCCATGGACCTAGCAAGAAGCCGCTCTCTTCGCTGGTTAAGTGCTACAACCCTGGCGGCACCACCAGTCAGGAACGATACGCGTGGATCGCACAGCACCTTTCAAACGCGGTTGATGAGGCAATACGAATCCGAAACGCGAGTTCGTAGCAAGGTGACGTCCAACCCGGCGGTCGACCCCGTTCCCTTCAGTCACTGGACGCTGCGCGATAAAGCCGCGCAGCGCCGGTCACCTCCACGTTATGCGTCATATCAATCGTCGGAGGTTTACTGACAGAGGTTTACTGTGGATTCTGAAAAATACAATCGCTCTGTTACTCTCTTATGCCCAACGTGCGGCAGTACACAGTTTTCCTCCTCGAAGCCAGACGACGGCGAGTCCGAGTTGCTCACATGTGCGTCATGTAACCGAGAAATTACTCGTGATGATCTAATCCGCGAAAACAGCGAAAATGTCGATGAACACATAAAAGAAATTGAGAAAGAGGTTACAAAGGATCTAGATCTTGAGCTTAAAAATAAACTTGCTTCTGCTTTCAAGGGAAGCCAATTCATTAAGATCAAATAATGCCTATCTCCCTTACCCCAAGCGATGTCGTTGCTGGCTTAGCTTTCTTACTCTCAGCGTATGCCACATGGAAAACTGTCCAGTTCAATGATCGGCAGAAATCTCTCCTCGAAAGCCAAGAGAAGCTGAATCAACGCCTGCTTGAAAAGGAAGACGCAGAATCAATTTCAGACAAAAAAGCTGACCTTGGAGCAACGTTTATAAAACTTGGCAGCAGCAATTATCGACTGAAGATATGGAATAAAGGCAAGGTTTCAGCTCGGAATGTTGCGGTTGAATTTCCAGAAGGAAATGACTGCATCATCGAATCGGAAATTGGCGAGAAATTCCCTCTTGAAGTTCTTGATACTCATCAGTCTGTTGAACTCATTGCCGCCGTTCATATGGGGACAAAAAGAAAGCATGCGATCAAATTGCTTTGGGCTGATGATTTCAGTCAATCAAATGAAAAGATTGTCTATCCAACGCTATGACGCATAACCTGACTGCCTTATCTTAGCTAAAGCTGCCGGAAGGTCAGCCCGAGGATCGTCAGCATTGGAATGCGGAGCTGTCAAAGAAATGCCACAGAATTCTGCACACGCTCAGCCTACCAACTGAGCCGTCTTCGGGTCGTAGACAACTGCGGTAATTGACCCATCCCGGATGCGCTGAACCGCTTCGTCAATCACTTGGAGCGGGACCAGAAACCATTCCCTCGGCTTCACCGGATTTCCAAAGCGGTCCTCAATGGTCAAATCGAGTTGAGCTGCGCCGAACAAGCGGTGGAAGATGTTTTCCAGCTTGGTGCGATTCAAGTTGTGGAGCTTGTAGGTGGCGACCACCTCCACGTCGGCCAATAGATAGGTGGCATCCTTTTCTGCGTTTGCGATGCGTGTCTCTACCTTGCCGCCGGTTACGCCAATTTTATGGATCAACTCGCGGTGCTCGGCGACGAATGGATGGCTGGACAGGCTGCGCAGCACGTAGATGGTTCCGGTTTCGATGTCGTCAGGCTCCGCCGCGTTACCAAACAGCGGGCCGTCGTCCTTGCGGATAAGGCGGCGCCCCACGGGTGTGTTTCCGTCAGGATATAGCGAACGCGAAAGTGAGCGCAGCAACAGGTTGCTCTCGGTTTGGTTGTCAAAAATGACTCGCAGTCGTGGGTTGTCGCGCCCATCCTTGGTCTTAGTGCCCTCACACATTTCGGCAACGTAAGCTATCTGTCCACCAATAATAAAGAAATCCCCCAGCTCAATACTGGCGTTCTTAACGAAGGGCTTGGTCATCCAGGTACCAGCTTTGAGACCAGCTCCAGCTTCCTCGAACAAAGGCTTGAAGTGATCAAAATCCGTGCAGGGCGTGCGGTTGGCAATTTCTTCAGCCGCCTTAATTTCGACGTAGGGTCGCACATGGCGCAGCACGGTGATGTCGCTCTGACCGGCAGGTTCATCGCCAATACCCAACTCGGCCAGCAGAGCGTCTTCGTCCAACTCATCCACATTGGCCGGAGCCGCTGCCGCCCCAGACAGCAGACCTGGGCCATCCAACTCAGCCAGCAGGGTTTGCGCGTCTGGCAACTTGCGAAGCTGATCCAAGCGCACGGCATACAGGCGCTCGAAGATGTCACGACCCTCGCCATGCAGCGGGACACGACCATGCGCTTGATGGAAGCGCAGGATGTCTTCAAAGCCCGCGATGATGCGTTCCTCGCGCGGGGTTCGGCTGGAGACCTTGAGCGGGGTGACTTCAAGGCCAAGATCAGCCAGCAGCTCGTCTTCGTCAATTTCAGCCATTGTTTGCCTCGCTCTGCTTGGCCGCCAACTCCTGATCCTTGTAACGCTTGAAAGCGGCCACGCCTTCGGCCATGCGTTTTTCCCAAGCATCGGAAGAATTGATGTCTGGCAGGCGGCCTCGTTCCCTCATGAAAGTTCTGGCGCGTGCGGCAAGGTCAACCGCGTCGTCACGCGAAATGCTGACCTTCTTGGCGGCAATGGTGGCCTGCACTTGACGCAGCGATTTCTCATCCATTGCTTTCGCCAGCACCGCATAGGCCGCATCGAAGGGGTTAATGCGGTCAATCAGGTCAATGTCCAAGTCGCGCACATTGATAAACTTGCGCACCCCATCCAGTAATGCCGTGCTACCTTGCGCCATGCCGCCATTTGCATCTGCCTGTGCCAAGGCCAACTTGGCCTGCTGGGTGATATTCATGGCGGCAATTGCGTGCTGTCGAATGGCCTCTTGGTCAGTATCGCTCAAGTCCGGGTAGCGCTCACGCACGATCTTGCCCATGTGCAACTGGGTCAATTCTTCTGGAAGCGTATTTTCTTTGTCGAACAAGCCGCGTTCCAGCACGGTTTTTTCCTGCAAAAAACTGGTGACGACTTCGTTCAAGTCCTCCTTGCAGATGCGCGTAGCCTCAGGGCTTTGCGGTGTTGTCAGCCCGTTGATTTCCACATGAATCTGGCCGGTGTCCGTGTTCACCCCGATGTTGTGGCCGCCGTCCTTGTAGCCTTCCTCACCGTAATCAAAGCCGTCCTTCGGGCCGTTGTTCTTGGGGGTGAACTCATAGCGCGGGGCCAGCACCTGTTCCATCAGCAGGCTGGCGGAAATGGCCTTGAGCATATCGTTCACCGCCTCGGCCACAGCGGCCTGTTCTGCTGCCGGTTCGGCGATCAGGTTGGTGAAGCGCGCACGTTCCTTGCCTTCGGCATCACGGGTGGCGCGGCCAATGATCTGCACGATTTCGGTCAGGCTGCTGCGGTAGCCAATGGTCAGTGCATGTTCGCACCATATCCAATCGAAGCCTTCCTTCGCCATGCCCAGCGCAATGATGATATCCACATGGTCGCGGTTATTCTTCTGCGCTGGGTCTTTCAAGGCAGTAAGCACTTTGGAACGCATCACTAGATCGCTGTCATCCACCAAGTCCGCCACTTTCAGAATACGGCCATCACTGGCCAGCACCAGATGGAAGCCGGTGGCCGGGTCGATACCCTTCCATTCGCCCAAGCCGTGCATGATTTCGTTCACCTCGCGCTCCTTATCTTTGAGGCTTTCGCGGGCATTCACATTGGGAATATGGACGATGGTTTTCAACGCCGGGTCCAACACCTTGGTGACGGCATCAACGTAAGCGCCTGTGTAGAAGAAATAGCCGATGTCCAGCGATTTGAGCCACTGGTAGCCGTTGAGCTGCTCGTAGTAGGTGTAGGTGATCGTCTCGAATTTGGCTTCATCCGCCGGCCCCAACACCGCCTCGCTGTCGCCACGGAAGTAGGAGCCGGTCATCGCCACCAGATGCACCTTGTCGCGTGTGATGAACGCGCCCAACTGACTGCCCAGCTTGTTGTCCGGGTTGCTGGAAACGTGGTGGAACTCGTCGATGGCGATCAGGCGGTTGTCAAATGCCTGGACGCCCAGCTCTTCCACAGCAAAGCGGAAGGTGGCATGGGTGCAGACCAGCAGCTTGTCGGTGCTTTCAAGGAACTTGCGCACTGCATCCACCTTGGACTTGGCCACGCGCGGCTCGTCCACGCCGGGGGCGTTGCACAGGTTCCATTGCGGGGCGACCTGCCAATCCCAATAGAAGCCGTACTGGCTCAGGGGTTCATCGGCAAAGCTGCCACCAATGGAACGCTCCGGCACCACGATGATGGCCTGTTGCAAGCTCTGGTTGTTGAGCTTGTCCAGCGCAATGAACATCAGCGCGCGAGATTTGCCCGATGCCGGTGGCGATTTGATCAGCAGATATTGCTCGCCGCGCTTGGCATAGGCGCGCTCCTGCATGGCGCGCATCCCCAGCGCGTTGGCTTTGCTGGATGCGCCGGTGTGCGCCGTGGTGATGGACACCGACGGCACGGTGTAGGCGTTAGTCGGGTTGCTGGTTTGCTCGCTCATGCTTTCTTACCCCCTTATTGCTTTCATTGCAGGTTTGGACTTAGCCGCTGCCGTCATCTTCGTATAAAGCTCAAACAGTTTTTCCAGCCGCTCGGTGTCGTTCTTGAAGCGTCGCCCGATGTAGATGCGCTCCAGCACTTCGTCGTTGCGCTCGTGTTTGAGCGATTCAAGAATAGGCACCATCTTTATTCTCTAAATCTTCCAGCCGCATCCTTCGTTCTCCAAGGTGAATACCTGAGCAAGAGGCCAAACCCGGGCTTTATCGACGGAGCAATCTGATTCATACCGGCTTGAACCAACTCAAGTGTCAGCCGATAAGCAAAGTACAATTCCGTGATTCCAAGTGGACTTCCTTGTCCGTACCTCCAATTACTAATGTCCTTGAAGGAAGGCCACGTGGAAAGCTTGGCGGCATCGAAAGTCACACCGTGCTTGCCTGCAAGTGCTAGCAATTCAACAAGCGGATGAATCATCGGTTGCGATCCGGTTTCTTTGCGAATCACTGCCTTAAGGGCGGCCTCGTTGGCCATTTGTAAATCAAACCAAGCCGGGCCTATCTCAGGAGTCTGAAAGGAAACCAAGCGCTCTGCTGCTTGCTTCAAATAGGTCAGCGTCGATTGAATCAGCTTTTGTACCTCATGATCGCCGTCGTAGCAAAAAGTCACACGCCTGAACTCAAGGTATCGCAAAACTTCGACCGTCCGCCTCGCTTCGGCAGCAACTAACGCATGGGCTTCATCATTGAGTTTTGAAAGATCCGGGCCATCAACGATCCAAGAAGTTGCTTCTTCGCCTTCCCCAAGCCCTTCCTCGAAATACATCCAGGCAAGTTCGCCTTCCTCTTCAACTCTCGTCCTATTAGCAGGAGCAGCGATGATGAATGGCATGTCTCGAATCATCACCGCACCAATAAGAGGGGGCGTCCCTTTAGCCTTCATGGCGGGTGAGCCGTATTTATCAAAATACCAATATTCTACGGCGTCAAACAGAACCCGAAACCAGGGCTCTTCCCAGTTTTTTGCGATGTTTGTTGGTTGATCGACTCGCTCTTCACCCGCCTTGACCTCGATAGCACCTTCACGAAACAGCATCATGAGCGCCTGAAATGGACGCTGAGAGAGAGGCAACTCCTGTTGCGATAGTTCCGCATTAAACAGCTCTAGCCAGTGATCTATCTTGTCTGCAAGTTCACGGCTCTGTTTTAGTCCTGCATCTCCGTGGGCAGCATGAAGGTTCTCAGGCGGGCTAGAATTCGTCATATCGATACCTTCGCCGTCATCTTGGTATAAAGCTCAAACAGTTTTTCCAGCCGCTCGGTGTCGTTCTTGAAACGGCGGCCGATGTAGATGCGCTCCAGCACTTCGTCGTTGCGCTCGTGGGCGTGGCGCAGATTTTCCGGCATGTTATCCGGGTCGTACAGGTCGGCGATGGTGGCGGGGAAATGCGCTTCTCGTGCCAGCAGAATGGCTTCGGCGCAGGCGGTCAGGTCGGCTTTGTTTTGCTCGGTGAGTAAGGGCACGGGGAAAGTATTCCAGCCGAGGGTGTTGGAGTACGAAAAACGCATTTCAAGTCGCACACAGACAGTGCCAATCCAGACCCAGTGCAGGCGCGAGGCGATGAGCGCCATGTTCCATAGGGGGGCATCGTAGAGGGCGAAGTTTCGGTCGCCAACCACATAGTTGGATGTCAAATAATCGACGGGCAAATATGGCCGATTTTCGGACGAAACACGCGGCACGACGATGACCGTGTGTTTTGCAGAGCCTGCGATCTGGACAAAGCGATGCGGCTGCCTAGCAAATTGGCGAGTAGATTCAGCCTCAGACTTGCTGCGATTCTCTGCTACCAGCTTCAGTCGCTGTGCGATGAAATCGCTTTTCTTCGCGGCCTCCGTTTCGTCATCTTCAATCCACAGGCAATACCGCTGCTTGCCGTTAATCAATTCATCCGATCCGACGAACCGCTTAATAAAAGGCCGCGCTGCTGCATTTTCAGCCATGACCTTTGCAGCCAAGTCACTATCCAGGAATAGATGCCCGCCATCACGCGGCATGTTGCCGAACAGCATAGGAGACTGCACACCAATGGGTTCATTGGCTTTACGCACATAGGCCAAGCTGTTAGGCACCAGATACGGACTAATCGCGGAGCATTGCTTTACCAAATCATCTTGGTACAGCGTCTTTGGCACGGCTGATTTTTTGGACAAACCGACAATCACCACGGTAACGCCCGCGTTATGGCTGGCAAGATTGGCCCACTTGAAGGAGGTGTGGGCAAAGCGGATTTCGCACCCACGCTGAAATGCCGCTGGCCACACATCAATCGCCTGCTGCCCCTGACAAACGCTGTTGGTTGCCACAAATGCACCAACAGCTTTCGGCTCGGCATCAACGTAGTCCAAAAATTTGGCGAACCACCCTGTGACGTAATCCGTTGTCTTCGCGAGCTTCGTATGTTTCAGCCATGCATTCAACATGTCGCTCTTCTGCTCGTCGGTTTGCCACTTGCTGCCCTTATATGGCGGATTGCCGCAGATATACGTCTCACCGCCTTCATTCTTAAAGTCGATTTCCGCCTGATCCAGCGGCGTATTGAACAAGTCATCACCGACCATCTTCACGCCCGTACCTGTGGGGGGGCAAACGCTCAACCAATCCAGCCGCAAAGCGTTGTGACAAACAATCCAGTTCTGCGCATCCAGCGGCAGAAATTCCGCCAGCGCATCCTTCTGCCCGCGATACAGCACATCGCACTGAAACTCGGCAATGATGAGCGCCAGGCGGGCGATCTCCGCCGGGAAGTCGCGCAGTTCAATGCCCCGGAAGTTGGTCAGCGGGATTTCGCTGCGCAAGTGCAACTCGCCCCGGCGGCGGTTGATTTCCGCCTCAATCTCGCGCATCTGTTTGTAGGCGATGACCAGGAAATTGCCGGAACCGCAGGCCGGGTCGAACACGCGAATGCGCGCCATGCGCTTGCGCAAATTCAGCAGCTTGATTTTGTTATCGTCCGCCTCTGCCAACTGCGCGCGCAAATTATCCAGGAACAGGGGGTTCAACACCTTGAGGATGTTGGGCACGCTGGTGTAGTGCATGCCCAATGCGCCGCGCTCCTCGTCATCGGCCACGGCCTGGATCATGCTGCCGAAGATGTCCGGATTGATTTGTTGCCAGTTCAGGTTGCCTGCGTGTATCAGGTAGGTGCGCGCCATGCGGGTGAAGCGTGGCACTTCGGTGCTGCCGGAGAACAGGCCGCCATTCACATAGGGGAAGCCATTGGCCCAGTTCGGCAAACGGGGCTCGGCATTGGCGCGTTCGCTACTCTTGATGTTCATGGCGCGGAAGATGGTTTCCATCACTTCATGGGTGTTGGTGCCGTCGCGCTCGCCCATCTGCTCGATGGTGTGGGTGAACAGACCATCGCCGTTGAAGATGTCGGTGTCTTCGGCAAAGAAACAAAACACCAGCCGCGCCATGAAGTGGTTCATGTCGGCGCGGCGCGCGTCCTTCGTCCAGTCCGGGTTCTCGCGCAGCAGTTCGACGTATAGCTTGTTCAGCCGCCCGGTGGCACGCACGTCGACAGGGTTGTCCTTGATCTCCTTGATCGTGGAGATGCCGGCCAGCGGCAGGAAGAAGCCGAAATGGTTGGGGAAGTCTGGATAGGCGCAGGCGATGGTTTCTCCACCAGCCAGTTCTTCGGCCTCAAGGGACTGCCCATCGGTGGCGAGGATGAACTTGGCCTTGCCTTTTCTAGTGGCGGGGCTGGCGCGCAACGCCTTGAGGGCTTCGCCCACTGTGCCAGCTTCGCACACGGCGATATGGATGTTGTTGCGCTGGAGTACGCCACCAGGCACATCCGAAGCATTGTTGTTGCCGGTACGCAGGCGCTTGAGCGCCGTGTCCTTATTGCCAAAGGCGGCCAGAAACGCAAACGGGAACTCAGCCGCGTCGAAGGGCTGAAGGGCCAGGTCCGATATGGCTTCTTCGATTTCTACTGCATTCATGGGGCGTCTTGTCTGTGTAATTTGTCCAGCTCGTTGCCGACTGAGGTTCAGTGGCTGATGTGTTTTTGCGGATGCTATTGTAAATGGTTGTGCAAGAAGATGACTGCAATCTGCTAGTTAGCGGCCATTCTAAGAAGGGATGTCGACAGGCGGCTGAGGCCGAGGATGTGACGGACAGAAATTCGGCCATAACTGCCGTAATCCGAACACCCTGACACTACCGCTATGCGCTGAAAAGCCGACGTTCGCGCGCCGTCCGTAATAAATCTTCCGTGGCGGTCTGTCGACGCAAATCATTTTGTCTTCCACAATTCAAAGCCCATCCCTACTACTGTTTTGAACGCCACTCCAGCTAAATTGCGACGCTCCCCTCGAATGCCGCTAAAATCCTTATTGAGCATTTTCCTAAAGGCTGCAGCTAATGGACTTTGAAGAATACGAGCGCGAAGGTCGAGCGAAGTACGCTTCGTTTGCTAAGACAGTTGCTTCAATCCTGACTGCCGCAATCAGTACTGAGGAAGGTTATCGGCTTCAGCAGGTAAAGGATCGTGCAAAACTACCATCCTCGTTGCTGAAGAAGCTTGATGAACGTGGTCTTACTGCAACAGTGACGCTTGAGAACGACATTAAGGATCTCGCTGGTTGCCGCGTTATCTTCTATACCAACGGTGACGTTACCCGGCTCATCAACTCCGGCATCATCCAACAGAATTTCGACGTGCTTGAAGTCAAGCTCCACCATCCCCAGCACGAGGCAGAAGATTCGGCCGACCTCTACATTTCCAATCACTATCTCGTCAGACTTCGAGCAGAGCGCATAGCCTTGCCCGAATATGCACGGTTTGCCGACATGCGGTGCGAAATCCAGATTCAGACCATTCTCAATCATGCTTGGGCGGAAATGGCGCACGACACCATCTACAAGACCCCGGCGCTTGGCGCCTTCGGTGGCAGGGCTTTTGACGGCATCAAGAGTCGGATGCGGAAAGTAGCACGCAAATATCTTATGCCTGCCGGCTATGAATTCCAAAAGATTGCCGGCGACTTCCAACGGCTTATTGAAGGCAAGGCACTCTTTGATGGCGATGCCCTGGAAGCGATTGTTGAGGCGGCGAACAACAATGTTCGCGCCGAAGCGCTTGAAACATTCGCGGAGAACGTCCTTCCGCTCTACGACGATCCACAAGCGGTCTATCCCGAGATTGTCGCGCGGCTGATCGTTGCCGCAGATCGTGCCCGGACAACACCGCCGACTGCGATTGAGACACCCTATGGCGCGCTACCGGCGAAGACTTACGGCGACATTGTCAAGGCCATCGCGGACATTCTTACCCGTTATCGCTATCTCGACATCGATGCCACGCTCACCGCGATTCAATCACTCTATGGCTGGGCCGAGAGCGAGGACGAACGAAAGCCGCTGCTGGAGCTGGGCAAGGCTCTTGCCAAGCACCAAATGCAAGTCTGGCGCCAGCACGGCGCAGCCGTCCAGGCGATCTTGGTCGAACGGTTCGAAGTGCTTGGCGAGGACGAGCGCTGCGGTTTGGGGCCGCTGTTGATCGCGATGCTCGGTGAGATGCTGGGGGCGGAAGTCAGCGGCACTACAAACAGTTCTAACGCTGTGACTTTACACCGAGGGGCGGTGGTTGCGTCCGATGCGCTTCGCACCGTCCGGACAAAAGCTATTGATTTGCTGAAGCGCCAGTTTGCACTAGCCGATACTGACAAACAGCATCGCGCCGTACTACTGGCGCTTCAAGCTGCGACGCGCCAATCCTATAGCGGCAATTACAGCAACGCACTTGCGATACTGGTGATGGACGATACGCGCGCCGTCATAGAATTCCAGACCGAGATTGCGCCAATGCTTAGCCTCGGGCTTAGGCAAGCAACTGAGGATCAAGTCCATCGCTACTATTGGATGTATGCAGACCTGCCTGAGACCATGCGCGATGAACCGGAACTTGTCGAAGCTCGCGCAGGCGTTCAAGCTGCTGCGCTCAGGTTCCGCGACAACGTCAACGTAGATCCCGACTTCGTTATCTACAAAACCCTAGTTGGGTTCAACTCGGTGTTTCCGCCAGCATGGTTGGACAAGGATTTCCATTACGCACAAGCAGAGGCATACAGGGCAGAACAGGTCGGCGTGCTGCTCGCAACGGTAGATAAGAGCAGCGAAGATATTTGGTTCGACAGAATTAGTCGCTATTCGCAGACCGAATCAGATGACGCTGCCACCTTTCCGGTGTTTGGTGATTTCCTCGAACGGATGGCGGAGATGCAGCCGGATATCGTCTTCAGATATTTAGACAGACTTGAAGGTCAGCTTACAAACTTTTTTCCCCGCATGCTCGCCGGACTCATGCGCAGTACTGAACACACGCAAGCACTCGCACGAATCGACGAATGGATCCGTGATGGGGTGCATATTGGGCAAATAGCCTGGTATCTCCGTTTTGCGGATCCATTCGACGAAGCCCTGCTTCGTCGCGCTTTAGACAGCGCGATCCGGCATAGCGACGAGAATGCGGTTCGCAATGTGCTGATCGCGGCCGTCAGTCAATTTTCCGCCCATCCCGGAACGCTTGTTGCGGAAATATTTCTTCCGGCGCTCTGTTTCCTCGTAGATGCTGGAAACTTTAGCTGGGTAAGGATGCACTGGTTCTCGTGGCTCGGCAGCCCAATCATCCGGGCGCTAGACGAAGAACAGGCGAGAATCGTGCTCAATGCGATGGTCCCTTATCCCGACCTCGATTATGACGCCGAGTATATTGCGGCCGCCATCGCCGAGCGGTGGCCCGGTAGCGTTGTTGCCTTCATCGGGGCGCGCCAGGCGTTTGCCAGAACAGATGCCGCACCATCGCGATACGATGCCGTGCCTTTCGAAGTGCACCAGCTCCAGCCACCGCTCGCCGCGGCACCTGACATCATGCTGAACGGCGCGCGTACCTGGTTCGACGCCGACCCGTTGCACTTCAACTATGATGGAGGAAGACTGCTCGCCTCCGTGTTTCCAGACCTGTCGAAAGGGCTTGAGTCCCGGCTGGCAGCGCTGGTCGCGGCTGGCAACGAACAGGATCTGGCATTCGTACTTGGTGTCCTTTCCGCCTACCAGGGGAATCCCAATATCTATGAACTCGTACGCGCGATTGTGGCCGTCCTGAATCCCGAGAGCCAATTGCTTCGTGTGGCACGATCTGTGCTGCAAGAGACGGGGGTTGTAACTGGTGAGTTCGGCTTTGCAGAGCTCCACGCCGAGCGCAAGGCATTACTCGAAGCCTGGCTTGCAGACCCAAGTGAGGTGGTAAAGGCATTCGCTACCGAGCAGATCCGCGAGCTTGATCGGCAGATCGCGGCAGAGACCCGATCAGCCGAAGCGTCGATTGCTCTACGCAAACTCGAATATGGTGAGGAGCTGGATGGCGATGACCACTCTTAACAGGATAGCGGAAGTTCAAACTGGTGGCGACGCCTGACCGCAATGGCCGATGAGTTGCCTTTCAGCAACGCAACATTGTGCAACGCACAATTGACTGTGCCATATTTGTGCCATGACACTATCGGAAATACCATTAGTTAGGTTGTTTTAGATAGGTTTTGAAGGTTGGCAAGCATCACAAGTGACTGATTATAAATAAACCTATATAATGCTAGCTCGCCCTGTTAATCCGCAGGTCCCTGGTTCGAGTCCAGGTCGGGGAGCCATATAAAATAAGGCCAACAGCAATGTTGGCCTTTCCTTTTTTGGTCCGCAATTCCAACAC